>Ga0307514_10000434_pt1 | contig 91443 bp, 85 predicted proteins | sample 16_EM_MG_FD_203088 | JGI IMG/M metagenome (GOLD analysis project Ga0307514, IMG submission 203088) | Populus trichocarpa ectomycorrhiza microbial communities from riparian zone in the Pacific Northwest, United States - 16_EM | ecosystem: Host-associated > Plants > Roots > Unclassified | place... | reverse complement strand
CAAATACAAGAGCCTTATATGAATCTATAGATGGACCCGCTGTGCGACCCGCTGACAACCCGCCCAATTCAGACGGGTTGGGAGTTTACCATGGAACCGTACCCGAGTGGGCAGTTCGGGTTTATTGCCGACCCGGACCGCCAATTTGGCAACGGTTCGGTTTGGACCCGGACCCGGACCCGAAGTGACGGTCCGGAACCGTTGCTAACACTAGTCTGGTACAAGATGCGAAAGCAACACGCGGCGTCGCAAACTGTCTTCACCGCGAGTACGACATCTCAGCCAGATGCTCCTCATTCATCAAGTGCATTGTGATTGTCCAAGATGAAGGCTGGGCTGTCATGTGTTCATTAACCAACAAAACGCAGGATATGAATTGAATAGTAGGAACTTGGGTATATATATCCCTTCTGCCCACCTTCACCTCCATTCTCCTTTCCTCCCTTAATCAACACACCGCCAGCATCCTCAATTCTCTCGACACATGTGTCTAGCACAAAACAATGCCTCTCGTTCCAAAACACTCCTGATAACCTACACAACTTTGTACATTCCCTCTGGGCTTGCTTCCGCTAAATGCAACTGTATCATAATGCTGATGCGTTGGATGTAGATTGATTTTCAACTCACAGCGATGGCACCAAAGTGCAGCGGCATAGGAAAGAGGAAGGCAACAGCCAGCGCACAAATGCCGACATCGGTAATAAATCGACGCCTATGGTGAGATCGGCACAGTATACAGGGATTCATCTTGGAACACCACTGTGGACTTATACAAATATACAATGTTTGTGGCGTCAAGGATGAGAGGGCCTGGGACCTCTTTTATGGTATAATCTTCCCTGATCTAGTCACGACTTGCCACATTTCACAATTCCAACTGATGTGGCAGCACCGCAGGAGCAGGAGTTCACCTTTTCGGGAGTGGTGGGGATCCTTCCACTCATATATGGGGCAAATGTTTGACAAAACCCGCGATCAAATGAACAATTGGTGCTTGGACAATTCCGTGCGTTCGGTGATCAAGTCAATCTCTCCAATCCCCAGACAACCAGCTCGGGGAAGGATAAATGCACCAGCTAGCGTTTCTCTCAGCACAGTAGCGATCATCTCAGGGCAATGATTGAACCACCAAGCTGCCGGCAGTACAAGCCTGGCGACTTCCTGGCTGTTAGACCACTGAATTGGGATGAGCTAATCCACGAGGTTGATCATAATGACAACTGGGCTGATCCCAGAGCGCCGAGTGGTGGACGGAGCCGTTCTAGCGATGGCAATGACAATGACGACTGCGAGGGTGAGCAGAACACTCAGGGTGGTGAGAAAGGGTACTGGAAGGGGCAGGGTACATTGGATGGGAAGGGGAAACAGAATGTGAAGGTAACCGAGGAAGGGTAGGGGAAGGGAAACGGTACAGGGAAAGGTATTGTTAAATACACCCCAGGAGGAGATCATATCTCTTGTGGCATTGCTGTGCAGAAGGAAATGGATGAGACAGACTCGGACATGGAGGGTTATCTAGAGGAGACATATTTAGAGCCCGAAGTATCGCCTGCAGGGTCAATTTCCTCAGATGATGATACTGACTCTACTGAGTTGGACGGCGAATATGACTCAGAACTTGACCGTGATGTGGATATGCGCATAGAGTATGATGTGGATGCACCGGATGGCGGTGATTTAGATGGCAATGTGGATATGGAACGGTACGGTGAGGAAGATTAGGAGCAAGATAAAGAGAAGGAAGCTGAGGAGGAGGTGGAAAAGGAGGATGAGGATGAGGAGGAGGATCAGGATGAGGATGATGGCAAAGATCCTCGAAAGATTAGCCAGGGTGAGACGGTACATACATCGGCTGATATTGTTGATACCATGGTTGACGATCAGCCAGTTGTGCTAGCTGCGCAAGGCCAAGAGATGCGCGGGCATACCCCACGGCCACAACCTTCGGTGTCTTTCCGACGACCACAAACCATGGAGCCTCACGTACTACCGCGAACTCCGGAGACTTATCCCCTCAGTGGGCTGGAGCATTTGGGGCGTGTGATGCCGCAGAAAACTCGCCCGGTGGTGTCAACACTGCGAGAAGCTGACGCCGCAGGAAACACCTCGGATATGGATGTGGATATTGATTTGGATGTGGATCAGCAGCTGCTGATTGAATCGGCAGGTGGCGACAGTCTTCCAGATGTCCCTATCCGCAAATTAGCTCTCCCAGATGTACCTCTCCCCGAGGTACCTGTCCCCGATGTGCCTCGCTCTGAGGCATGCCCGGATTGCTTGGTAGGCGAGGAGTTAACCAGTTCTTGGGTTGCAGAGGAGGCGATGGTTGTTGCATTCAGCATAGGGTCATGTTCTTGTCTTGTTCGTTTCCTTTGTTCTAATCTATTTATAACAGGCATTTCTTATACTACACATCACAAGGTTTTTGGATGGCTCAAGGTTTATTTTATTTACGGGTTACTTTCATTGGTTTTAGTTTATTCATAGTATTATGGCACATTACGCATGTACCGTTTTTGCAACTCCTGGCATGTAACGAACCTCCTTCTAATGGTGTTGAGACTCAATAGGTTAGCTGAAAGTATCGTGAGCTTACATACAAGGCTGCTCAGGCCCAGCACCAACTTTCGTCCCTTTCTGCAGTGTTTACTCCACTCCTCGCGTGTTGTCCACCATGCCAGAAAAGACCCCTTTCAGTTGCCCCGAATTTTCATGCCGAAAGAAGTTCACCTCAGATAGCTGGCGACTTAAACATATCAAATTACACCATCCTGAACATCTTCAAGTTGCACACCATTGGAACCTGACTATTTCCAGGGCGCCCCGACTCGTTGAACCTGCTCAGCGTTGTGAATTCAATATTAACAAAGATTCAGTCGAAGACTTGGATGCATTTCCGTACCTCGAACAAGTTGAAAACCTCGTAGACTTGGAGTCTAAACAACTGCCCCTTCCACCGCGGACGGAAATATACCCTGGCGTAGACATTCCGCTGATCGATTACATTTCTGAATGCTGGCAACGAGACACTCCGGGTTGCTTCGAGACGAATGTACAGATCAATCCCTAATAGCCGTTTGCGACGCCTGAATGGTACAAATACATCCAGTATGGGATCACAAAGAAGGGTGTGAAGATGTACTATGACAAAGGGCTGAAGAAAGAAAACACCACTTTCGGTTTCCCAAGTTTCAAAACTGGGGATGGCGTCCAGAAGCGCGTGGCGTGCATGACAGATGATCAGGCTCTCGGGGTGTGGGAACTACACACTCTCGAGGATATGAGATGAAATGACAATTACCAACGCCCTATCAAATGCTGTAGTTGAGACATCCTGGAAATCATCAGATGGTTGGTGCTGCAGCCAGGCTACGCCGAGTATCTCATTTGCCCCCCTCAGTGTTGCTTTAACAGCGATCCACCCACGAAATACCTCTATACAAAAAGCACACTGCGGACTGCTGATGGGAGACTCATGTAAGGAGAGATACTTGAGGATAATACTGCAGAAATTGACGTTTAGTCAATGCTCAGAGTGGGGGATAGACTGGTTCCCGTGATCTTCACGTTCGACAAAACACATATGTTGAATTTTGCTGGTGACACGAAATAGTGGCCTGTATATATGACAATTGGTAATCTATCATCGAAGATCCACCGGACGCCCTCAACGCATAGCGTCCTAATGCTCGCTGTCCTACCGATTCCAATGAAGAACCGCAATATTCCTCAGAAGTGGCTTGATGTGCAGCAGCAAACAAACCGAGAGGTGCTGAACAATGTACTTCGGCTGGTATTCCAGCCACTCCCATTTAAACAATATCCGAGCGCCGAGAGCGGGTATTACAACGTTCTCTGTGCCGATGGCAACTCCAGGCGTTGCAAACCAGTTTAAGCAGCATGGCTTGCAGATTGCTGAGAATCTAGCGAACTACAGCATCTCGAGCGGCATGTCTGTTTTTGGTGCGAATATCCAAAGAACAAACTCGGAGATTATGTGCATCCTGAGAAGCAAAATCTACGGTGGGATCACAACCTATATAGAATGCTCAGCGATGCCAACTGCAAGGCCGCAGATGCCGAACTCTCGTCACGCAATGTTCACCAAGGATTCAACGTGTTTTAACACATTCACTGTATTGTGAGCGACCTCTCTATGCTCGACCTCCTCCATACAATGCAGATCAGTATGCTTGATCACCTATGGAAGTGCATTTTCCATTTCATGAAAATGCACAAACGGCTCCACAAGTACAATGCAATCTGGTTATCTGGGTGCCTACTTACCATGACCTCACACCAAAAAAGAAGCCATATGAGGAAGTTTCTCAATGGAATGGGAAGCAGATCAAGGAAATGAGTCGGTACCTGCTTGGAGTTGTAACCCAGTCTCTACGAGGAGGCAGCCCCGCTCAGCATTCCATATTCAATCGCGCAATTGAGTGCACCCGGGAATTGTCAGAATTGTATATGTATGCGTGATATAAATCTCACGATGATGCAACATTGAGCTACATGGTGGATGCCTTGCATCGTGTTCACACCATCAAAGATGTTTTCTTACTCGGGCGAGCCGGCAAAAAAGCGAAGACTAAAGCCAATGTCTTGAAAACAGAACACCTGAAGAAGCGAAATGTAGACGAGGAAACAAATGCTGAAACTTGGAGGCTATCCAAGAAGTGCCACAAAATGAACGCCTGGCAGGATTATATCAGCCCGAGATACATATTTCGAAGGAGTTATATTCCAACACCAACCTTCCGAAGATCCACGTGATGTCTCATTGAGTTAAACAGATTTGTCGATACGGAGCCTTGCAACAGTATTCTGGCAAGAGACCCAAACAAGCACATAAAACCAACCTCAAGGACGGTTCGAACGCCTCCAATCACAATCCAAACTACCTGCCACAAGTCATCACCTTTCAGCGTCGCATTGTCTGCTTCAAAATCAGAGACCTCATTCTCGAAGCTTTCGCTCAGCGTTCGGAGCACAGTGCGGCTGCCTTCATAGGCCTCCATTCCGGTGCTGATTTGGCTGCCCCACTGAGCTCACATTCATATTCAAAGCCCAAATTCATGGTGCCTCAAATCCGCCGTGGTGGACAGCATCCTGACGCTATGATCAAACATTTCAGAGCATTACTCGACAATACACAAGATGCAACGTACCGCGAGTCAACATATAGCGGCATGCGGGAGTTTATAAAGAATAAAAGTTGTAACAAGACATATATGTTGGATGAACAACTGCACGCAATGGAGCACAGTATTTACCCCGGTATTCAGGTACAAGTTGAGGGTTTTGAAGGTGAACACATATCTCTGATGTGCCGATGCACAGGAAGCCAGAGCTGACGCTGAGGGGAGCGACGGAACCACTGGGTGTGGGTAAAGCAACCGCTAGGGAGGTGGTATGGTGTGTCGAATCAGTGTCTGCCATCGAAACTGCAACAACTATTCAAGATCAAACTCCAAAACGAGGATGAAGCTTTCGTTGAGTATTAGTTAGCCCTGGCGCTCACCACACTACCTGGAAACTCGAGTAAGCTGCATTCCATCTCGAAATTTGTACATGTGAGAAAAGCACCGTCAGCCGTTGCTTTGCAAGTTTTCAGCTTCAGAAACATCGTCAGCTACGCAAACATAATGTCTGAGATAGCTACTTGTAGTAAGACAGGAGACGGATGGAACAAGCGATGCATTGTCAATAGCCACATAGATCTGGCTACTTGGAATGATGTGTATACTTAGTGAAGAGAGAATCGCATTTTGCGCGCTGGTAGAAGGAAGGTATGGAGTGGTTTGCTCAGCGCCACCCATCGCATAGCAATCCCGATGCAAGGGCTTGCCAAATGAACGCATTCCTACATATCGTCAGAGTTGGCCATCAACGCCAGAGTGTTCGTTTATAATAGGAGCCCGACAGAGTGAGAAGAAACGGTAAAACAGAAATAGGAGGGCGATATGAAACGCGACTCATGGTATTGAAGCCGCGCTCGGAGTAATCCAAAACCGGGGTGTCTCTGATGGCTCTGACGGGGCACATCCACTCTGACGGAGCCATTCCAACAAGACAGAAATCTTGTTTGCTGATGGTGGCGATGTACAAAGTACTCATAGACCGACATGACACTGCCTCAAACATACTTGACCACACCATAGTTCTGCCAAAGTTCAGCGCCTCTCGACCATCACCAGACAAAACGGTCATGCTGTGCTGTGACAACATACTCCCCTGGCGCACGATGCTAATCTGCACCGCCAAAAATACCCCCAATGATGCCATGAAGACACCTATCTCCACTCCCGTATCTAAACCTCATCCACTGACCATGGAAATTCTTGAGCCCCTGATTCCGGCTTCCAATGCGCTGCAGAGTATGCATGCAATCGACGTATATGTCAAGCAATTAACTGTTACCAAAGAAACCAGAGATGCAACCACCCAAGCGGCCCTACTCTCCCAAGGAGGAAATTGTGGCAATTGCAATTGCGGAAAAGGTCGCGCACGAGCAGGTGGATGACTAAACGGATGCCACGAGTACAAATGCACCTAATTCAAAATGGCTATTCATTCAACCGAAGGATGCACAAAGAGAATGCATGCTGTAAGCGATTCAAAACCCTCCAGGAATGACAAGCGGACATGATACCACTGGGAACTCCGAACACACTCCAAGGCCGATTGCATCCACTTCAACCATGCCCACGATCAACCCAACACACTCAATAATGGCAGAGCAGCTGCATCACAGGCAGTAGTACGACATCACGCCATGATCTGACTAGCCAAAAATACATCCGCACTCACCGCAGCCTCAGTAGTATAATGTATTTTAGTCACTGGGAACCTCCAGGAGTGTCTAAGAGCATGTGCTGTGTATACTTAGATGCGACAATATCAGGAGAGTATTAAACCCTAGGAGGCCATTCCTACCGGCTTTCAGAGTTACTGAGAGCGCTGGTGACATGCCTGCGCGCACCAATGAAACACAGGGATGGACTAGGGAGTGCTGGCGACAAACGTGGGAGAGCCGGCGACATATTTCGGAGCACCTCAAATCTCTGCAGAGTAGTCTGGGCAAAACAATATATTCATTGGGAATGCTGCTGATGCCCCTGGAAATAATCTCTACTACTTATCATTGAATGATTTTTAAAACTCATCTATTCAGTCTGTATTGCATGAAACAATCAAATCAGGGTGAGATAGATAATGATTGATTGAACTCTCTATCGTACAGAGAGAGAAGAAGAGAGACATATATATCGAGAAACAAATCATTATAATTAATAAGAGCAAATCAAGAAGTGAAAAACACTGAGAGAAAGCACTAAGAGAAAGCACAAAGCGAAAAACACTAATCCGGCCCGAGGCTTGCGGGGAAACAACTTCCGCACCTAGCCCCAGCTTGGATGCAGAAATAGCCTCCGTACCAAGCCCGCTATCTCTCATGCATGCCTTAGTCTCAATAGCCTGCGGGCCAAATCCCATAGTCAACACTCCCCATTCAGCCCAAGGATATTCCAAAAAGATAGAGAGAGTGAAGTGAAATGAAACTAAATTCAAAGACAGCCAATAGGACAAAAGAGAAAGCAACAGCAATGCATATATCCTCCTCATCCTCCAGATCCCATATCCTTTTCTGCCCAAGTCCATTTCATCACAGTCCATCTACCTTTGACCAATTTCCTTGCCAAATTAGCCAAGTTTTACTCCCCGAAGGGCCTTAGTGAGAGCATCCGCCAGCATCTCCGTACCAGCCACATGCTTCATCACGATCTCGCGCTTCGCAATGGCTTCGTGAATCATGTGATATTCTAGTCATATGTGTCGACTTTCAGATTGGAGTTTGTCTAAATGTAGTGTAGCTACGCCATTGAGCCCATCATTGAAGATATGTCGAGTCATGTTAGCTCCAAGCTCAATCTCGGAGATGACATCTCGAAGCCAGTTGAGTTGGACTTCGCCATATGCTCTGGCAATCATCACTGCGTGAATCGTCGACTGGGCAACTACGGTCTGTTTCTTTGATGTCCAGGGCACGAGAATTCCCAATGCAAACATGATGGTTCGCAAGGTCGAATTACTAATGTCTGCTTCTCGCCCCAAGTCGGCACTGGCATAGCACACAATGGAGTTCAAATCAGGCTGGTGACTTGGATCGTAGATCGTAAGTTGGTACTCACAAGTGCCAGGGAGGTACCGGAGCAAGTGCTTGATCGCTTCCCAATGGAGCGTTGAGGGTTGGGCTGCATATCGGCGGAGGACTGAGATGGCATATGTGATATCTGGTTGAGTGCCAAGAGCAGCGTATAGAATAGATCCTAAGGGCTTCTGGTACATTCCAGTGTCAAAAGGCTGCTCATCAGCCTGAATTGCCTGGGGCTTGTGGCCCACTTCCAATGGCATTGAGCGCTTTCGGCAGCTGGCCATCGCAAAGCGGTCAAGTATGAGGTTGATATATCCGACGTGCTGGATGGCAATTGACCGTTTGCTGCGACTTCGAGTAACAGTCATGCCTAGATATTGGAATGTATCAGGCACAGGTACACAGCCTGCTGCCTTGAATCGATCATATAGCCAAGGCACAATGGAAGATATGAGCGTAAGGTTGCCAATGATCATCATATCGTAAACGTACACGGGGATAAGAACTCCATTTGCTTTACCGAGTGTGCCACCGAAGAATACACAAGGGGCTGCAATTGAGGCTTGGAGGCCTAGATCATCGACAATAAAGTCGAAGACTTCTTCAAAGTGCTCTCTATTTGCCTGCTTGATGCCATACAAGGTCTTATTCAGCTTGACAATTGGGCGAGCTCGGCAATAGGGGTCATCAGGACACTCGCCATTGGGGAGGAGCATGTAAAGAGTCTCTTGCAAAGGGCAGCCGAGAAAAGCAGTTGCAATGTCAAGTACTGCAATCTCAAGGGCATGCCTTGCTACAAGGCCGAGGGCAAGTCGAACTGAGGCCGAATCAATGACTGGAGATGTGATATCATTGTAATCTCCAGGCTATTGTGGATCTCCATGACCAACTAGTCGGACCTTCCATTTTTCAGTCTGACCATTGTCTAGAAGCTTCCTGCCCATCACCCATCTGCTCTCGATCATGCTAGCATCTCCAGGGAGCCTTTGAACAAACATAAACACTTAATGGCTCTCCATTAATGACACTTCTTTGCCAATTGCTTCCTGCCATTGATCACCATTCTCGGAGTTCAAGGCAGCACTGTATATCATTGGGCCAGGCTCAATCATCATGGCCATGCTGATTGTGCTCCTTCCACTCCGAGTTCGAGATGATGAGGCCGGAGCAGTCTATTTTAGATCCCTCTGTAAGTCTTTGATCATTCGAACTGGCTCCAGGGTATCAGGAGGTGGTGATTGATCATCATCCGTGTCATCAATTGGATTAATTCGCAGAGGCTAAGCCTTCCAGAGCTACTGGTAAGGATCATGTGGGGGTTCAACTAGTGGAGCAGGCACACCGCTCCGAAGCTCACTGGCTGGCCCGAGCATGAATTTCATTGTTTGAGATCTCAACAGCTGGTGGTAGAGGATGGACTCGTCAAATTTGATATCCCAGGCCATGAAGACTTGGCCCGTAGAGATATCCATAACTGGGTAATGCATCAATGTCTCTCGCAAATATCCAAGAAGGGAACATTTGTAGGCGTGATTATCGAACTTCTTTCGGAGATCTACATATATCCTGCCAAATTGTAAGCAACTGAAAGTACGAAGATGTGAGAGGACAGGCTACTTTCCAGTCCATCTCTCATATGGAGTCGAGTTCGGCAGGGATCTGGTCGCTAGTTCTTTTTGATGTAGACTGCTATTGCAATGGCCTCAGCGCAGAGCTTATGAGGCATCCGAGCATGCTTGAGCATCGACTGGGCCAGGTCCAGTACTGTGCGCTTGCATCTCTCCAATATTCATTTCTGCGGCTGTGAGTATGGGTCTGATACTTCACTCGTGATGCCCTCCTGTGCCAGATAGTCGAGAATCTTCTCTCTGCTTCCATACGCTCCTCCTCAATCAACTCTGATTGTGCATACCTTCGACTTCAAATGATGTTTCTCCAGCCTGGCAACATTCCGCTTGAACTTTGCAGGGGCCTCTGGCTTCGGCTTCATGACTTACACTTCAGTATATCTCGAGTGGTCATCGGTTAACATAATCATATAGCGATAACCTCGCATCGTCTGAGTCGGCAATGGCTCAATCAGATCAGGGTGAATACGCTTCAGAAGTCGAGTCTTGCATGTATCCTCCGAAGTCAAACAAGGTCTCCAGAACATTTTCCCCACTATAGAGGCCTCACAAGAGCATGCCGATGGGCTCCTGCTATGCAATTGGATGCCTTTGACAGTACTGGGGAGCCGCTGAATTGCTGGCAGAGAGAGATGACCAAGGCGAGCAGGCCAGACAAGGATATCTTTCTTGCAAACGTTGTGCCGAATGCCGCAGGATATCTCGGTATTCTCAACCAGATTCAGTTTATCAAAAACCATCACTGTTGATGAGGTGGAAGGAGAGGTTCTGAGTTTGAACAGACTGTTGATCAATGGCGCTTGGTAGACAAGTACTGATCCTAGACTTGCAATTGCTCCGTCCAAATTGAACTCAAAGTTCACTCCTTCCCACATCAACTGGATGATACTGAGAAGATTATTGTTGCCACCAGCAGGCGCACAGAGAAGGTGTTGGAGCACGATCTTTGCTGGTTTCACACTTGGTCTGTTGACGTAGAATGAGATCGTTCCAGAGCCTTCGGCATCGACTTAGTTATTGTTTGCTGACATGACTTAATACTCGACATTCACCATGGGTTTACAGGACTCGAAGAGATGACGATTTCTGGTGATGTGATTTGTCGCACCAGTGTCAAGGATCCAATAGTCGGCAGGTTGCTTCTCTGTGGCCACATTGATAGTGATCACCATGTCCTCATGGACTAAATTAGGTTTCATGATGGAGAAGAGATATGACTCAGTATTGGCAGCCGGAGTCAATTCAGTTGAAGATAAATTAGCATCAACTTTTGACTTCTTCTCAGCATATGAGGCACACTTATCCATTTTTAGACATTTCGGCTTAATACGTGTTCTATTCCATTCACCGAGGCGGTTCTTCCTCGGAGACACCTGTCTATTCGTGGAGTCCCACTCTCTTGGAATGGACTAGTTCATTTGCGGAGTCTATATTCAAAAGTGCTAATTACGCACAACTAAAAAAGAAAATTACTCTGTACACCTTCATCGTGATCCCTACATGCTGTATGCCTCAACGTCGTCGTACATCTACAATTACACAGTGCTCTATGTCATTATTTGCAACCGTCTCTTGCTAGTTTCCAACTTCCTCCACATTATCCTCTACCTCCATCACCTCCTCTTCCTCCATCACCTCATCCTGCGCCTCCTCCTACTCCTCCTCCTTACTAGTGACCGGTTCCTCCTCGGGAACCTGTCCTTCCGCAGTATCCATTTTGGTCAAATCATTGGAGTGCTGTACTCAGTGTGTATGTTGCTATCATCAGCAGTAGTGGAATCGCTCTGCGCCCAGATTTCTCCTGGTGTCATTGCTCGGTTGAAGTTGCTTTTGATTCTGACTGGGCCCAAGCCAAGCTATGTCCCGTTTAAGATTGAAAGTACCAGATGGCGCTGCTAGGAACTAATACAACCATCAACTATGATATAGATGGTGAGTTTCGATATTTGGATGATGTGAATTTAGTTGCGCTGATTGAATTCAACTGGATATACCCAGCCAAGTGTGCATACATGCGTGCGCATATATGCATGCAGTGCATAAACACAGTGGGTTCACGGAGGTAGGGTACACTAAGCGAATGAACCAATCCATTCACGGAGGTGGGGTACACTCAGCGAATGAACCAGTCCATTCACGGAGAGTGGTACACTGCGAAAGGGCCGGTCTCTCCGCAGAGGAACCCCCTCCATGAATAGAGTAGAACAATATGTCCCTTTTCTCCACATCCATGGCATACGATGCCCTTCCTCTTCAAACTCCTACATTCACACTTCGTACCGTCTCGCTTTCAAGTTCGGCAATGGCCCTTCTTCATGACAAATCATGCGGCATCGGGAGTGAGGCCTTTTGCTCTGCGGGGAGTGGCTTCGAATGATAGGGGGTGGGAGGTAATGATTGCAACCGTATCTACCTGGCCGGTGACTTCGATCATGGAGACAAAGTTTCGCCATTCGTCGTGATTTGGGAGGTTTGAGAGGATACAGATCCTCCACCATGCATAGTCAACAGTGATATTGCAGATCTCAAGGTCATTGATGATTTTCTCCGGCGCTGTCATCCATGCAGAGATGGATGGGTAGAGTTCGAGCTTGCAATCGGTTACCTTTCCCATCTCAAATCGACTATCAAGGTGGATGACGTTTTCGAAGCCTGAGTGAATGGCTTCTCACCATAACTTTGGATGGTAGAACTTATCGTCTGTAAAATGGCTGCAAATGGACGGGTCCAGGAGCACACAAATGGTGCCATTGGCCTTGTCGTAATTATTGCGGTCTGCACTCCAGTCTGGGAGAAAGTTTTCAAAATGTGCCTGATACGAAGAATCGGTTGATTGAGGTTGAAAGTCATAAGAAGGATCGAGATGGTTTGGAGCAGTAGCAGTAGTAGTCCATCCAGATGCTGCCGGTGCAGCAGGAGGGTGGGGGATAATTTCTGAGCCATCAACCACTCGCCCGACATTAAGATGATTCAGGAGATCTTAAACCTTTATTGCCCACGTTCGGTAGTTGTGCTCTTTGAGTTTAGTGATGGAGGTCGAGATTGACATGATGCAGGATCAGGAGTGAACAATATAAATTCTACTCCTAGATTTCGATTCCAGTCTCAAAGTGGAAGAGGAGGAATGATGAAAAATTGTACTAATAGATGTCGATCCACAGGCAGCAGAGGTTCAGATTCAGCAGGCACACCACAATAAACAACAGATTACGATCATTTGTAAATGTGCGCCTGTGAGAAGAAGTTGAAAGCTGCAGGCGGATAACATCAGAAAAAAATATTTTGGTCCGGGCAGAATGGCTCCATCAGGGTGGACACGATCCGTCAGAGCCTTTAGAGACACCCCGGTGGCGGATTGCTCCGCGCCTAGCCTCAATGCCGCACATCGGGTTGCATATCGTCGTCCGATCGCTGTTTCACCGTTCCGTCTTGCCCTGTCGGTCTCCTATTTTAAATGATCATTCTGGCGTTGAATGCCAACTGTGACCATATGTAGGAATGGGTTCATTGGGCACGCATTTGGATCAGGATTTCAATGGGATGGGTGACGCTGCGAAAACCACTCCACACGTTCCTTCTAGCTGTGCGCAATATGCAATTCTCTGTTTACTAATTATGCACATCATTCCAAGTCGCAAGATCTATGTGGCTATGGACAATCCCACGCTCGTTCCGTCCGTCTCCTGTCTTACTACTAGTGGTTATCTCTGAAATTACATGCACACAGCCGACGATGTTTCCCATGCTGAAAATGTGCAGTGCAACGGCTGCCGGTGATATTCTCACTTGTACAAATTTTGAGACTGGATCCAAGTTTCCTGAGTTTTCAGGTATTATGGTGAGTGCCAGGGCTAACCAATACTCAACGAAAGCTCCATACTAGTTTTAGAGCTTGATCTTGAATAGTCGTTGCGGTTGCCACAGCAGACGCCCGATCAGCGCACCATAACACCTCCCGGGGCATTGATTTACCCACACCCAGTCGTTCCGTCGATCCCCCCCGCACTAGCTCTATCTTCCTGCGCATCGACACATCTGAGATGTGCGTTCACGTTCTTAAACCTTAATACCGTGGTGAATACAGAGCTCCATTGTGTGCAGTTGTCCATCCGATATATACCTCTTGTTACGACTCTTATTCTTGATAAACTCCCACGTGGCGCAATATATTGCCGCGCGTTGCATTTCCCCTTGCGTATTGCCGAGTAATGCTCGGAAGTCTTTGACGATAGCGTCAGGATGCTTTCCATCACGGCGGTTTTGGGGCCCCATGAATTCGGGCTTTTCATATGACTGGGAGCTCAGGGGGGCAGCCAGATCAGCATCGGAAGGGAATAATTTGCAGGCGGCAGTGCTGTTCTCCTAACGCTGAGCGAGGGCTGCAAGAGTGAGCTGTCTGATTTCAAAGCAGAGAATGTGACGCTGAAAGGTGATTACTTGTGGCAGGTAGTTGAGATTGTAATTGGAGGCGTTCCAACCGTCCTTGAGGTTGGTTTTAAGTGCTTGATCATGTCTCTCGGCAGAATACTCTTGCAAGGCTCCATATTGACAAATCTGTTCGGCCCAATGAGACATCAAGTGTATCTTCGGAAAGTTGAAGTTGGCATCTAACTCCTTGGAAATATCTATCTCGTGGCTGATATAATCCCACCAGGCGTTCATTTCGTGCTGCTCGTTGGACGGAGTCCAAGTTTCAGCATTTGTTTCCTCGTCTACATTTCGGTTCTTCACGAGTTCCGTTCTCAGTGCATTGGCTTTGGCCTTCGTCTTTTTGCCGGCTCACCCGAGTAAGAAAACATCTTTGAAGGTGTCAAAACGATGCAAGGCGTCCTCCATGTAGCTCAATGTTACTTCATAGTGAGGTTTATATCAAGCATACATATACGATTTTAACAATACACGCGTGCACTCAGTTGCACGATTGAATATGGGATGCTGAGCGGGGCTTCCGCCTCATAGAGACTGGGTTACAACTCCAAGCAGGTACCGACTCATTTCCTTCATATCCTTCCCATTCCATTGAGAAACTTCCGCATCAATCTTATTTTTGGTGTAAGGTCATGGTAAGCAGGCACTGATAACCAGATTGCATTGTACTTGTCGAGCCGTGCGTGCGTCTTCATGAAGTGGAAAATCCACTTCTGGAGGTGGCCAAGCATGCCAATCTGCATTGTATGGAGGAGGTCGGGCTTAGGGAGGTTGCTCACAATACAGGGAATGTGTCGAATCACATTGAATTTTCAGTGAACGTGGCGCGATGAGCGTTCCGCAGCGGCTGCCTTGGTGTTGGCAACACTGAGCGTTCTATATAGATTGTGATCCCGCCGGGGGTGTTGCTTGTCAGGATGCACATCATCTCCAAGTTCGTTCTATGGACACTCGCACCAAAAACAGACATGTCGCTCGAGATGATGTAGGTCGTTATACTCTGGGCAATCTTCAAGCCATTCTGATAAAACCGGTGTGCAACGCCTGAAGTTGCCATCTGCACAGAGAACGTTGTAATACCAGCTCACAGCGCTGGGATATTTTTCAATGGTGAGTCGCTGGAGTACATGCCGGAGTACTTCGTTCAGCACCTCTAGGTCTGTTTGCTGCTGCGCATCCAGCCGCTTCTTAGGAAGAGTGCAGTTCTTGATCGGAATCGGTAGGGGAGCGACCATTACGACGCTGTGCGTTGAGAGCGTCTGGTACATCTTCGACGATAGTTTGCCAATTGTCATAGATACAGGCCACTCTTTCTTGTCGCCAGCAAAAGTCGAGAGATGTGTTCCGTTGGACATGAAGATCACGGGAACCTGTGGATCCCCCACTCTGAGCATTGACTAAACGTCAATTTGCACTTTATTATCCTCAAGTATCTCTACTTACCTGAGTCTCCCATCACCAGTCCGCAGTGTGCTTTTCGTATAGAGGCGTTTCGTGGGTGTATCGCTGTTAAAGCAACTCTGAAGGGTGTAAATGAGATGCTCGTCATAGGCTGGTTGCCGCATCAACCATCTCATGCTTTTGATGATGTCTAGACTCCAGTATTTGATAGGGCGTTGGTGATTGTCATTCCATCTCATATCCTCGAGAGTATGTAGTTCCCACTCCCCGAGAGCCTGATCATCTGGCATGCTAGCCACGAGCTTATGGACACCATCACCGTTTTTGAAGATTTGAAAACACACACGGGTGAATTCTTCCGTCCGTACATTGTCATAGTACGTCTTCATACCCTTCATCTTGATTCCACACTGGATATATTTGTACTCATCACGCGTCGCAGACGGGTAGTAGGGATTGATCTGTAGGTTCCTCTCAAGGCAACCCTGCGCATCACGTTCGCATGTCTCAGAAATGAAATCGATCAGCAGAGCGCCAGCACCAGGCTATATTTCAGTCCGCGGCAGTGGTGGTGGTGATTGCGACTCCGAGTCTAGGATGTTGGCAACTTGTTCGAGGTAGGGAAACGCGTCCAAGTCTTCGAGTGAATCATTTCTAGCGTTGAATTGACAATGCTGAGCGGGTTCAACGCGTCCGGGCGCGCTGCCAATTGTCAGATTCGTTTCGGATGCACCTTGAAGGTGTTCAGGATGGTGTAATTTGATATGTTGAAGTTGCCAGCTGTGTGAGGTGAACATCTTTTGGCATGAAAATTCGGAGAAATGGAAAGCGGTCTTTTCTGGCATTGTCAACAACATGGGAGGAGTGGAGTATACACTGTAGAAAGGGACCTAAGTAGGTGCTGGGCCTGAGCAGCCTTGTGTGTAAGCTCACGATACTTTCAGCTAACTTATTGAGCCTCAACACCATTACAAGAAGGTTCCTTGCACGCCAGGAGTTGCAAAAACGCTGCATAAGCGATGTCCCATAATACTATGAATAAACTAAAACCAATAGAAATACAACCAGTACAAATCCCATAAATAAAATAAACCTTGAGATATCCAAAAACCTTGCGACGTGTGTAATAATAAATGCCTGAGATAATTTGATTAGAACAAAGGAAACGAACAAGACAAGAACCCTACCCTAACCTGAACGCAACAACCATCGCCTAAGGAGCCATCCAGGCGCACCTCAGGGAGAGGGACATCTGGGAGACGGATATCGGGGAGAGAGACATCAGGGAGACTGTCGCCACCCGCAAATTCAATTAGCAGCTGCTGATCCACATCCACATCCACATCCACATCCACATGCAACGTGTTTCCGGCTGCCTCAGCTTCTCGCAGAGTTGGCACCGCCGGGCGAGGTTTTTGTGGCGTCACAACCCCAAAATGGTCCAGCCCACTGAGGGGATGAGTCTCCGGAGTTCGTGGTCGTGGTCGAGAATCCGGGGTTTGTGGCCGTGGGGCAGGAGCTGGATGTTGTGGCCGTGGGGTATGCTCGCGCATCTCCTGGCCTTGTTCAGGTAGTACGATTGGCTGATTGTCTACCATGGTAACAACATCGTCAGCCGATGTATTTACCATCTCTCCATGTCGAAGCGTCTGAGGTTCTTTGCCATCATCCTTATCCTGATCCTCCTCCTCATCCTCATCCTCCTCCTCCACCTCCTCCTCATCTTCATTCTCTTCATCTTCCTCCTCATCATCGTCACCGTCCCTTTCCATATCCACATCGCCATCTAAAACAACGCTGTCCGGTGCATCCACATCATCCTCCATGCGCATATCCATATCAGGGTCAAGTTCAGAGTCATATTCGCCGTCCGACTCGGTAGAGTCGGTATCATCTTCTGAGGACATTGACATGGCGGGCGATGATTCTGGCTGTAAATATACAGGCTCTAGTTAGCCTTCCGTGTCCGAGTCCGTCACATAAATTGTCTTCAGCAACTGCACAGCAACGGCACGAGAGATATCATCTCCTCCTGAGGATTGTTTAACAATACCTTTCCCTCTACCATTTCCCTTCCCCTTCCACTTCCCTACCTCGGTTGCCTTCCCCTGACCATTCCCCTTCCCATCCTTTGTACCCTTCCCTTTCCCGGTCCGTTGCTCACCGCCCTTCGTGTCCTCCTCACTCTCGCTGTCATCATTGTCATTGCCATCGCTAGGACAGCTCCTTCCACCACTCAGCGCTGTGGGATCCGCCCAGTTGGCATTATCATCATCCTCATCGATTATCTCATCCCAATTCAGTGGTCTAACAGCCAGGAAGTCGCCTGGCTCGTACTGCCGGCAGCATGTTAGCTCAATCTTTACCCTGAGATTATCGCTACCGTACAAAGAGAAATGCTCGCCGGTGCGTTTCACCTTCCCCAAGCTGGTTGTCTGCAGATTCGAGCGATCGACTTCATCCCTGATGGCCCGGGGGTTGTCCCACCTCCAATTGTTCATTTGATCGGTGGTTTTGTCAAGCATTTGCCCCATGTATGAGCGGAAGGCTGCCCCCCATTCCCGAGAAGGTGAACTCCTGCTCCTGCGGTGTGGCCACATCAGCTGGAATTGTGAAAACTGGCGAGTCGTGACTGCATCAAGAAAGATTATATCACAAAAGAGGTCCCAGGCCCTCTCATCCTAGAGGCCTCAAACATTGTATATCCATATAAGTCCACGGATGTGTTCCAAGATGAATCGCTTTTTACCGTCCTGATTCAACGCCAGGCGTCGATTTATAACCGATGTCTGCATCTTTGCCTTAGCAGTTGCCTTGCCCTTTACTTTGCGGCTGCCCTTTGGTGCCATCGCTTTGAGTTGAAAATAAATCTACATCCAGGCCATTAGCATTAGGATACTGTTGCATGTAGCGGAAACAAGGCCAGAGGGAATATACAAAGTTGTGTAGATTATCGGATGTGTTTTGGAACAAGAGGCGTTGTTTTGTGCAAGTTACGTGTGTCGAGAGAGTTGAGGATGCTGGTGGTTGGTTAAATACGGGAGGAAAAGTGAATGGAGGTGAAGGTCGGCACAAGGGATATATATACTCGAATTCCTGCGATTTGATTCATATCCTCCGTTTTGTTGGTTAATGAACCAAAAACGGCCCAGCCTTCACCTTGCACAACCACAAGGCACTTCATGAATGAGGAGCCTCGAGACAACATTCAGTAGTCGCGGTGAATACTGTTTGTGATGCCAGGCGTTGCGTTGGCATCTCAGACCACTTTAACCGCTCAGTCCTCATGCATCTCGGAGCACACTGAGTAGTTCTCATGTTGTGCCAACTATGCAACCCTCCAACACGGCGACCAACGCCTAGCAGTGGAAAAAGCACACCCAACTGATGTCATAGGATACAGAATATGTCATTGTTCCCATTGGGATGCGTTTAGCTCTGCCAAAGGGGGATTTCCACCGGGAAGCTGAAGATATACACCATTGATGGTTCGAAGTATTGTGCTAAGAACAAGTGCAAAATGATGATAATCGCGACATGAAGGCTTACAAACCCTGCAAGTGGTGACAATAGACCTTCAGACGTTGCTTTAACTGTGAATAGCAATGCTGAGTTTAATCTGAGATTAATCTGATGGCAGTTAACTCAATAATTGAAAGCTTTTGAAGAGATCTCCTCACCGAGTATTGTCAGGGTTTAGAGTGGAGCGTAATCTACACTGCACCTTTCTTTTGTGTCGAAACACTTCCTGGTCGGTCAGATAGGTGTCAACCTCACCTCCCATTGCATTTGCATACACAGGCAATTATTCCTACATTGTTAACGTGGAACATCAATATCGGACTATACCTTCCCAAAGCCCTCACCTTAACAGGAGTCTGGTCGTACGAAAAGTTCGAAGTCTTGCCAATCGTCACAATCAACAAAAGCGCGGGCCTTTGGGGAATTCTCAACTTCCGCCTGTTAAGAGATGCGTTTCTGTCCCGGCTGGTGAGAGGGATTCCACACAACGAGGGAATTCCGTAGCCTCTACAATTCAAGGTCAGAACTTCATCCCCTCATCTTCGCTGAACAATTCTCGCATTGCAGATATCAATTAGCGCGTGACTTCCACCCCGTCCACTACACAGCGACAGTCAATAAAGACTCCAACCGGCATGCAGGTTACAAGCAGTCCTAGCACACTAGCACCCGGAAGAACCTCAATGCGTCGCGTTCGATCCAGCCCCGCATTCAGCATTGCTATCACTCCCACTCCTCTTAGCAGTGTCGAAAACCTGCCAACCCCCATCCATAATCCAGAAGCCCGCGCGATCATTACAAATCCACTCCGAATACGAGCTACCGGAATGAATCGGAGAAAGAGGCAGTGGAAATTGCAACCACAGGAGGTGTCTACACCTCGATCAATGGTCTCCCGCAGTCGCAGCATCCATCAATTTGGGCACTCAGATATGACACGTCTTCTGATTGCAACGGGCAGACTCCTGGATCTCTACATGTGGATCAGACAGCCGTTTATGAGTGCAAGCGACTTGGAGACCGTAAGTTATGCAACGCGGCGCGTTTCGAAAGCATTAGCTGATGCCCCACACTGGCAGATAATAGAGACGCACTGGAACACCGCTCTGCAGCAAAACAACATTTGGTCCATAGCATTTGAGGCGCGCACAAAGGAGATCTTGAAAGAGGTATGCCAAAGCAACAGCCCACGATGGATGTTACACGCTCAAACCGGTACCAGGTTCGCACACAAGTCGAAAAGGTTAAATCTCATTTCATTCAACCAGCAAGGGACAACATAGCAGAGCTTTATGATCTCCACCACTTTGAATGTGCCGCAGAGCGTTTGGAATTCATTGATTCGCTACTGGCAGACAATAAATATCTTTTTCCTGTAGCAGAGCATGTGGAATATGGTGTACGCGGCCCAAAACCAACGCAGAGAGAGTCGAAAGCTGCTAACTAATGGCCAGCGTCCACTGTACTTCTTGTCGGAAGCAATCCCGCAGTGTATCTACATCAAATTTTATCATTGCACGAATAACCGCGGTAAGTATGCTGATGGATTTTATTATTCTGTGATTAACGACAAGGACGGTCATATACCCTCGCCACTGACGATGTTTCCCTGCACTGCGTTGCGCCATGCTCTCCTGGAGTGGCAAAAGAACAAAGGTGATCATCCGAAAGCTTCCACGTCAAAGCTGAAAGCGGACAGCCCTTATCGCTCAAACTACTTCAATCATAAGACTGACGGTGGTAACAACGCATCCTGCTGCGCTGCAACAGGTCCCAAGTTGTTACCCTCACCTGGCGTTGCAGACACGCATACATTTTTGATGAATACCTGGAACACACTACCGGAGAACTACCAGGAGAGGGTGTATAACAACACTCTTGCTACAGTCAAGCATCAGATCCAGCAGGCGGAGAACTCAATCCCTGCTGTGGTCATCAGCACGGAAGCAGCAAGTGTTGTCAATGCTATTCTTGTTGACTATTTGACCTCCGAAGTGGCTCTTGAGGAGCCTGAGATCAGAAGCACTGACCAAAACATCGCAATAGACAACAATTGCATGGATGACGAACAGCATTTCCGGATGCCAGGGGGCAGCGGCTATTACGAACATACAGGTGACGAAAGCAATGACCAAGATGCGATCTGCACCGCCAGCCGGCGACCATTGCCCGTGACTGAACTCGAGAGGTGTGACTTGGGAACCAGTGATTTCGACGGGTATGAAAGCGAGTATGGCGAAGATGCAGATGCAGATGCAGATGAGGAGGAAGAAGCATCGCAAGCCAGTGATGGATCAACGCAGAATGTGGAGGAATGAGGGCATAGTACTAGAGAGTGTGAAGATTGGACAGTATGTTTCAGACATGTAAAATACGATAATGGCGAAGCAAATGCAACGGCAAGCGATGTATTTGAACCAAAAATTGTCATGCAATAAGTGATAAAATCTCAAAGCTAAACATAAATGAGAGTGCTGCATGTGGCTATTGGCCGAAGAAAGGCTTAAACATCACCAGGCGTTATGTAAACGGCTGCGGCCTAACTGCAACCCCTGAGAAGAGTGTAACATACATGTCATTCTGATGGTGCCTATACATCACCACATTCCGGCCGCAAAGTAAAGGAAGCCTGACGCCGGAGCGGCGAGCGCAGTATTCTACGCGACTCGACCCAAGAATAGGAGGCATGTTATATGAGCCGCCGGGAGGGTGGTATGCAACGCGACCTGTTGCCTAAGCGATGGGTCGCGTCCGATTTTCAGTTAGAGGGTACAAGGTTCCGTCAGAGCCGTCAGAGACATCCATAACACCCGGGTGTTTCAGACGGAAACTGGAGTTGTTGCTGATGAACCCGATCAGACAATCAAAAGAGGGTAGGAGAGACGGTGATTGATTGAACAGTCTATCGTACAGAGAGAGAGAAGATAGACAAATCTATAAAGAATGAAATCATCTCAATCAGTAAGTGCGAATCAATCAGAGAAAGCACTAAGCAAAAGCACTGAGAGAAAATACTAATCAGGCTCGCAGCTCGCGGTGAAATAGCCTACCCACCAACCCCGCGAGTCGCAGGGAGTCATCCTCACTGCGAAGCCCAACGTTGGCGGAGAAATAGTCACAACACTTGGCCCGAGGTTTGCGGAGAAATAGTCTCTGCACCAAACCTGAGTTAAGTGGTGAAATATTCTCTGTACCAAGCCCGCTAACTCTCATGCCTGCCTTAGTCTCAATAGCCTGCGGGCTAAATCCCTTGGTCAGCACAGTATCTACACCATTTCCAACCTTCCGACTACCAAAGAATGGCGAACCTGTGCATCCACACTCGAGCTTATTTAGAAGGCTGACACAGTGGCAAGCATTGTCACCCACCTTTAGTCCATATCAGCCTGCTTCTGTAGGGCCCAAGGTGTTGCTCCAGATTCTGCGAGATTTATAATGAAGAATGGTTGAGTACAAAACTGGAACGGAGAAAAGTGCAATGATAGGATGGTTGCTGATTTGAAGGGTGATGAGTGGAAGAGCCAGGTCATATACCATGGATGTGTAGTAATGGGCTATATCAAGGCGACATGTAGTAGCCAGTATATGTTGGCCTCGTATGAGTCATCTAAATATGATGCTAACCTGGCTTCAACTTCATCAACCTCCATTGCTGAATCGGAGTCACGTCTTTGCTCAGTGATTTATTTCGACTCTATGCCAGACTCCGTAATCTTAAGCAATGAGGCATCAGCAAATTGGTTTCTCGATTATTGAATTGTTGACACCACTGCCACCTACCACGTCACCGGCAATCATCACCTCTTTGAGACCTTTCAGCGTATGGCAAATGGGGAGTATCAGGTCTCCATGGCAATCAACAGAATTGTCGATAACGCAGGATCAGAAACCATGACATTTCATGTTGACAGCCCAAATTCGAAAGCCGCCAAGAGCATTCTGCAACACATTTTGAATACGCCAGCCTGCAGTACAAATAACCACGTGAGTATCATGCAGTCAATCGGGAAAGGACTAAACTTCGATTTCAACATAGATGTAGCTAGGGGAAGCCTAGGGTCAGTACTTGTCTATAATGCAGCGCTCATCAATGGTCAATTTTTTCTCAGTGCATCCACAACCTGGTCGTCCCGTTGAAAATCCTTTGTGCGAGTATACAAATCAGGGAGGTTGGCTCCCTTCTCCGACATCTTGTAGGCCTGTTCCAATATTCAGCTGGCTGTTGATTACAACGATCACCATATCTGGTATGCTTCCCTCGGTAATCAATCATTGCCAGGAATGGAATGGCTCCCAAATATAATCAACTGTATTCAATTGCATGAGCAGAGCTCATCCACACGCACGTGTCAGGCATGTATCAAGGGCAACATGTTCCAAAAGCCTTTCCAGCCCTCAGAGAATTAGGCAAAGCCTTGACTTCTGCAGTTGATTCACTCTGATGAAATCGAAGCAATGCAGACTCAGACCATATGCGACTACCGATGAAGTATTATGTTTACCAACCGCCACTCAAGGTGCACCAAGGTTTAGCATAAGATAGCCAAATTTGAGGTACTCGTGAAGTTCAAGGAGTATGTGGGGAAAGTGGGGAAGCAGCACCCATAGTGAAAGGTATGTGTAAGTAGTGTCGATCATGGAGGCAACAATGATAGTCTCGGGAAGTTTCCTATGTACTTGGGTGAGAAAGGCCAATTATTCTACCTGTCCAGCAATTGACAAGGCCGGACAGGGTACGTCCAAGTCCAGTCCAATTCAGTCCGAGAAATTTTTGCACCGGACTCAAACCAATCCCCAATTTTTCGCGACCTGGACTGAACTGGCATGGACTGCTTTGGACCAGTCCATTGGGGCCGAATCGGCCCCAATATGCTGGGAGTTACTGATATATTTCATCAACATATAGACTCATAAACATAGACTCATACCTGTAGACTCATCTTGCCATTTGCAAGTCACCATGCACTGCTCACCCCTCACCACCTGCTACTTGCCACTCACCAGCCATCACTGTAATCTTCTGAGTCACTGAATAGACTCATAAACAATAGCTCACTTCCTATCGCCAGTCGCCACTCTCCACCACTTAGCACTTGCTATTGGCAGGGGATTTATCCTGATGGTTTGTGTGGCGTTCGGGGGATTACAGACCCCGATGGCCTAACGCTGCAGGAATGTGGGGGGTGGCTTGCGGCCCCGACTGGCAGCCACCAGGCCCCATGCCGAAGAGCAGGGCTAGTCCCGCCAGTGATGCCCGTCATCGGTCCCTGGATGTGATTCTCTGTTTCGCCGAGTTTGCCCTCCTTTCCCATATATATTTGCTTGTCTTTCTCTCTCTCTTTGCTCTTGAGACAATCACTATTGTATGATAGTCAATTCAATATCTCTGTTCGTACACGATTGATCTCAACACTGGCCATTCCGAATTTCACTGCCTTATCTTGTTGACTCAAGATTTTGCCTGAAAGGCCTACCACTTTCTAGAAGACCAGCGAAGCTGCTGGAATGCACTGTAGAGTGGTTACTGATGATCTCAGTCGGCAAGTAGACACATAGAAGATGAGGCACTTGCCAACGACATAGGCATTGACCATTTGTAATGCCTCTTCGCAATGGTTTCTCCATAGAACCTTAGTTTTCCTTGTGTACATAAAGCATAGATCTCTCCTGCTGTGAGACAGAATGGAGAGACTGATTAGATCTTCTCCTCCTACGCTCCATATCGTCTGACTCATTACTGTGGGACCCTCACATTCAAACTGCATATATAGCATAGTCTCTACCCAGAAAATATAACTGGTGGGTTCATTGTGATTGCTCGCAGCGGGTGGTGGTGGTGAAGTGACGTTGTTGTTGTTGTTTATTTATACTGTATGCAGTCTAATTAGAGTATGACAGAACCTACAAACCCCCTCCGGCTCCCGTGAAGTGACATTGTGTCTGGGTTCGGGTTGAAGGGATTACCGTCTCACTTCATGACTTTTGGTTCTATTTTCAAATCAATCAAGATTATCCCGTTTGGACTGGTCTAGACCAAGCCCGTCCAGTCCAAGACTGCCAGTCTGGAGCCCGGTCCAGTCCGACCTTCCAGTGAGCCCGGACCAGACCAAGTCCTACCACAGACTGGGTCCGTCTGGAATGGTGGAATCATTCAGAAAGGCATCGTTAGGTAGGTGTCAGCCTCAGACTCACTGCAGCAGGATAGCATTTTGGAGCGATGCAGTTACACAGTGCTGGATCTGGTACAGTGTATGCTGAAGCATGCTGGGATGCTAAACAAGGTATAGGCCAAAGCGGTATCGGCAGCAGTCTATATCAAGTATTACCTACGTTCCTGTGATACCACCAATTCAACGCCTTTCGAAAGATGGACACCAATGAATTCTGCTATATCGCATCTTGGAACTTTAGGCTGCTTACCATGGGCATGAATCCACGGCATACTCAGGAGCAAGGTTGATAACCACGCCGAAAAGTGTGGACAACTCGGGTGCTAAGCGGTGCCATCAATACAGCGACAAATTATGGACGTCTGTTCAGGCGGAGTGTTGATTGCTCCAGTTGTCAATTTTGATTAGTTTACCCTATATCACCAGCTACTGAAGACTACGCCTAGCAAGATCACCATTGAACCAGCCAAACAGAATACGGATTCTGACATTGATGAGACTCCAACCCTTGCAAAATCTATGGTGGAGTTGCGCAGAGCAGTGATACTGTCGCTGAAAGCCATGGTACAGCCTCCGGAAGCAGCTGGACTGCATAATACAATCACTCCAATTGACGACTCGGATGTTAATCCCATACTGCCTCCACAGAGACTGCCTCCAATGTATTGAAGGAGTGGAAGAACTGCAGCCAATATCATCATGCCCATGATGATCAAACAAGGACTAAAGACAAGATGCACAGGATTAAATGCCGATGACCCTGAGTAATGGAAACAAGCTATCAGCAAGGAAGTGGCATCAATGGAAAGCGATGAGGTTTTCCCCTGCTTTGAAAAGATCACAGAAGGTGCCAGTATAATCGAAAGCCCTTGGGTTATGGGAAGCCAGTTATTGGCCAATGGGACAATTGACACATGGAAACTTCATCCTGTCAGCCACGGGTCACGGCGCAAGAAAGTACGGAGATACCTGGGGGTCAGGGCGGTTAGGCAGAGACGGTGTCGAAGGAGTTGTAATATGAAAATGCGGAGATGTGGACACACGCAGATGAAGCGGCGAGATGGGGGCGGTATAATTTCGTAGGATAAGGAAGTGGTCTGAGGTGTTGCAACATCGGACGACGTGGCGTGGTTGTTCTGATAAGAGTCGTGCTGGTGGTGTGTAACATCATGGGATAAGATTCGGATGGTACATGGGGGCATGAGGAATGATTCGAGGGTGGCAGATGAATTGTATCTAAAGAGAGTGTTGGCGGCGTTGGAGTATTTCCTTTTCTTCTCTCTTTACTCGTTCTCTTGTATATAAAATCAAGTTATGACTTTGCAACAGCTTTGACTTCTGTCTTGTCTTGATTTTGCTCCAGAACAATTTGGAACTTTTTGTCCTGTTTTCCGAGATCACATTATTGTCATCAATATCACCTATGCCCGACCCCGCCCGTTACACCACTGGCATCTCCAAAACCCGGGAGGTCACGATGACATCACTTGTCCAGATATTGTTTCAGCTGCAATTCAGCTTGCCCTTAGCCTTGCAGGCAAGCATAACCTTGAGCTCGGTGTCCCGGACATCCCTGCTGCTCTCTTTGGCGGCTTTCGGTGTAAGACACTCTATATGCTGTTAGACCGAGTCTGTGTAGAGTACGTCATCACCTGGCTGTGGGTTAGGGCTGGCGGCTACTATATAGGCTACATGTCATCTTAGACTTAGACTCAATCAATCAATCGTCTCGATAGGTTCGTCACAACGGGTTATGAGCCTGGGCACGACCACGATCGGGACACCATTTTCACCGACTATCAAGCCATAACAGTCAAATCGCGAACCTTCAAACGAGCGAGGCCGCAGTGTCCCAGATGCGTTGTTAACGCATCCGGGCTCAAGACACCCTACGGACTCAGGATGAAGATTCCACGATGCAAACGACACAGATGCCTCCTCTCGACAAAATCTCACTCAACCACTTAGAGGCCTGCGTTGGCTGCGATGGGCGCGATGGCTGCGATGGCCGTGATGGCTGCGATGGCTGCGATGGCTGCGATGGCTGCGATGGCCACGGTGTTGAGTTCTACAGGTATACGAGATTACGGCAACTGAACGATACGTCCACATGTCACGTTCGGGACGAGTACGGAGAGCAGTTTGGCAGCAGTTTGGGTCTGCATCGTGTCAACACCCTCGGAGAAGCTTGGAATAACACTCTCAGAGGAACTCGTGTCAACACCCTCGGAGGAGCTAGGATCAACACCCTCGGAAGAGCTCGGATCAACACCTTTGGAGGAGTTCGGGTCACCATCACCATCATCAGGATGAGTTCAGATCAACATCAGGATGTGTTCGAAGCGATTTCGTAACAGGTCAACCGGTCGCAAAGCCAAGCTGATCGATATACATTATGGTATGTGGATAGTCTATGAGAAGTGGGAGGGTAATGGACAGCAGATACTTGGGCGATGTCGGCAGACACACGAAACACCCGGGGAGCGCTGTGGTTGATCCGCCAGAGAATTGCGCTGGGTATGTGATTTGCGACAGACTCGAGAGACCGGCGGTGACAATTGTGGCCATGAATCCACAAAGTCTGTGGACTCCTCTACTGTGAGGACGAGGAAGCTTCGTTAGCTGCACAGTGTCTATTGTACCTTCACCCTAAACCATCAATGGTAACAACCCCTCCTCCACCCGGGACGCTGAGTACGGGGATCTACGATCTACGGTAATGAGGTTCCTAGGGCTAGCCAATGAATAACGACATAAGGAGAAGCGTCTTGAATTTAAAGTTGCAGTCATGGAGAAGCGTCTCCAATTTCGACACCAACACCAACACCAACACCAACACCAACACCAACACCAACACCAACTCCAACACCAACACCAACACCAACACCAACACCAACACCAACGCTAATACCGACACATACTCGTCTACGCGAGTATCCACCACTGTACAACAGCTTGTGAGCACTTGCGTTTAAAAAGAAATGACAATCAACACATCCACTTCGTTTGTCGAGCGGAAGTTAACATCTCCACCGAGAAGCGTCTCCAATTTCCACCCTCGAGCATACACCAGGTTATGCCAATTCCGATACCGACACAGACACACCTTCGCAAATGCCCGCACATACTCGACTACCCGAGTACCCGCCACCATACACCAGGTTAAAGGCATTTGTGTTTAAAGAGGAAACGACGATCTTCCACTTCGTTTGTCGAGCAGAAGTCAATATCGCCACGGAGAAGCATCTCCAATTTCGACATCGACAGCACAACCCATGATTGGGACCGAGAGGCTGCGTATGAAACTCAACAACTCTCCAGCTGGTGGGAGCAGTACCTTCGATACAGTACACGGCAAGTACTGCAGGTTTATATATATTTTGCAACACGATCACGATACAACAGGACTGTGTGTCACCTTCAAAGGAGCAGCTGACTACAAGTCAGGACAGTTGAAGCCGACAGCACAATCGACTACCGAGCTTGGCAATAGGCATATGCTTGACGCCTCCAATGCCATGAGCGGGAGAATGGTCATTTGGGAGGAGCTCAGGGCATGGCGCAGTTTGGCTTCTGTCTTCTGTTTGTTTTCTGCCTGGTTTTCAATGGCTTAGTGTTTGACAGACGTGATAACGCCCTGGCACAGTGTTAGACCGAGTCTTTGTAGAGTACGTCATCACGTGGCTGTGGGTTAGGGTTGGCGGCTACTATATAGGCTACGTGTCATCTTAGACTTAGACTCAATCAATCAATCATCTCGACAGGTTCGTCACAACCTATGCACCACCCAGATGGTAAATCGCCTAATCCATATCGCCACACCTGACCCCTTGTCAAGCTGAATTAATCATTGGCCTGCTTTAAGCAGGCGAATTGAGAGTACTATGCTGAAGCCTATAACTTCATTGTTGACAATTTTGGTCACCCAGCCTCAATTAGAGCATCCAGTCTCATCTTTGGTGGCAATCTTGGCTAATCAAATGGTATCTTAACCCCAGTTCATGACAACGATATGATGACCATTGGCACATCGGTACTTGTCATGTCAATTGCATCTCAACAGTATAACCAGTTCAAAGCCACTGGCTATGGACCTGTGCCAGATAGCGTCCAATATCTTGGCATGATGGTTACTCGAGATCGCAATAAACACTCAATTGTGGTTGATCAGATTGGGTACATCAACTGAGTTCTTCACCGATTTGAGATGACCCACTGCAGAAAGCGATCTACCCTTATGGGATTGGGATATACACTGCATGCCATACAGCCAGAACTTGGAGAGTAGCATTTCAATGCTAGAATTTACCAGAAGGCAACTGGTTTGATTCTTCATTCTCCTCTTGGTACTTGCCCAGATATCACCTGTGCCACAGCTGTATTAGTCAGATATTCCTCCCAACACTCAACTCAACATTTGGAAGCCATGACATACCTACTTCATCCTCTCCAAGGCATATCCCACTATGAATTAATGATCTCTGTCCCATGCCTCAGGCATGACTAACAGTAAAACTTGGGCTGTACCGATGCAGATATAAGGGGAGAATCAGCCACGAGCATGTCTAACTTGGGAATACTTGACAACACCCTTGGAACCCTTGTTATATCAATGTTAAAATTGTAGTGCATTGTAGCACAAACCACAATGCAAGCAGATATGATTACCACCACATATGGCAAAATGCAGATCGACCGACTGCAAAGCCCCATCTCAGAGATCATAATAGGTGGAGGCATCACCAGGCATATTCCCAATGACGGACTAAAGTGCATTGGGACCAATGATTCCACCAGTCCGTACAGAATGGGTCTGGGGTAGGGCTTGGTCCGGTCTGGGCTCACCGGAATGTTGGAGTGGCCCGGGCCCCAGACTCGCTCTGGTGGACTGGACGGGCTTGGTCTGGACCAGTCCAAACAGGATAATCTTTATCAATTTCAAGTAGATCGAAAACTCAAGAAGTGAGAGAGTAATCCCTGCAACCCAAACCCGGACCGAATGTCACTTCACGACAACCACCCATTGCGAGCAATCACAATGAACCCACCCGTTACAGTTTCTGGGTAGAGACTATGATCTGTATGCGGTTTGAACCTGAGGGTCCCACAGCCATGAGTTGAGACGATATGGGGGGTAGGAGGAGAAGATCTAATCTGTCTGTCTATTCTCCCTCACTGCAGATGAGATCTATTCTTTATATACACAAGGAGAACAAAGGTTCTATGGAGAGACCATTGCGAAGATGCATTCCAAATGGTCAATGGCTATGTCGTTGGTGAGTGACTCATCTTGTATGAGTCTACTTGGCGACTCAGATCATCAGTAACCACTCTCCAGTGCATTCCGGCAGCTTCACTGGCCTTCTAGAAAGTGGTAGGCCTTTCAGACCAAATCTTTAGTCAACGAGATAAGGCAGTGAAATTCAGAATGGCAAGTGGTCAGTGGTGGAGAGTGGTGACTGGCGATGGGAAGTGAGCTATTGTTTATGAGTCTATTCAGTGACTCAGAAGATTACAGTGGTGACTGGTGCTGGCAAGTGAGCTATTGTTTATGAGTCTATTCAGTGACCCAAAAGATTACAGTGGTGACTGATGAGTGGCAAGTAGCAGGTGGTAATGGGTGAGATGTGCATGGTGACTTGCAAATGGCAAGATGAGTCTGTGTTCTAGTCCATTCACGCAGTCCGTACCCCACCTCCGTGAACTGACTAGTTCGTTCGCGGAGTCAGTCAAAAATTACAAATACTCTGCTCTGCACGCATTTATGTGCAAGCACTAGCATATACGTACACTCAGCTGGCTCTATGCAGCTGAATTCAATCAGCGCAACTGCATACGTTCAGTGCAGCGCAATTGAATACATTCATCAATCGCATACGTTCAATGCAGCCCAATTGGGTACATTAATCAATCGTGTATGTTCAGCGCAGCGCAATTGAGTACATTCTTCACAGTGCAACTGAGTACGTTCCACAGAGTATATCATACTAACAATATGGACCTCCTGACATCTACCATCCCACATCAAATTCCGCCATTCAAAATGGGTTGCCATCGAGAACGTACTCTTCGAGAAGCTGCTCGTCTTTAGTCCCCTGCTGAGCTGATCTATGTACATTGTAGGTGTAAAGGCAACTGCACGACTGTTCGTTGCAAGTGTTTCAAAGCGAAAGCTGAGTGCACACTTCATTGCCATGGCCGAGATGGTGGTGCGCAGTGCACAAATACCTTCTGCTGCACCATCAGGTTCTTCCAATCTCGAATGAAACACAACATCAGCGCTACCGGAGCCAAGTCACATTCTAACGTGCCGTCGAGCCAATACACAAGGAGATGCTTGTGTGGATACTGATCCCACATCTGCGGAGGATACTGCCAATGAGTGCAGTGATTTCCCACACCTGGATACAGAGGATGAGGAGGTTCTCGAGGAGGAAGGGGTCACTGGGGAGGAAGAGGAAGAGGAAGAGGAGGAGGGTAATGTGGGGGAGGGCAATGAGGAGGGAAATGAGGAAGATGAGCCGGTTTCAAACGATGACATGGAGCACAGTGTAATTGTAGTTGCATCAGGACGTCCAAGTGTGTTGACACGAGAAGAAGATGATGAAGAAGAAGAAGAAGAATTGTCTGTCGATCCAAAGAGAGGGAAAACTATGAACTTATATACGAAAGAGAGAGAAGGAAAGCTCCATGCCGACTGCCAGAGCCGGAGCCCGAAACCGAGCATCAGTGCCCAGGCTAGGCCTCCTGCTCAGCATGGGGGTAGGCAGGCGAGGCCGATGGGGGCTGGTGAGGCTGGTGGGGGCAGACTAGGTCAATGGGAACGGCAAGCCATCGGCCTCATGCCCGAGTCCACCAGCGTCAAAGACTAAGGAAGCCACCGGGCCAAATCCCTAGTCAACAAAGTGGCATCCGATTGTAGGGGTCACGATGATATATAGATTGTTGATAGAGCCTAAGGTTCGTGACTGCTCTTTTAGACTTCACACTTTACTCTTTCCTGTTCCCTACGCATCTTGGACCTTTAGACCTGTACCTATTCATTACACCATATAGCCAATACACACGGTTCTCCCCTTCATTGTCGCAACATAGATTATTAATAATTTTTCATTGACTCCGTGAATGAACTAGTCAGTTCACGGAGGTGGGGTACGGACTCCGTGAATGGACGGTTCGTTCACGGAAGGTGAGCCTCCGTGAACTGACTAGGTACTCCGCGGAGGAACCTCCTCCGTGAATGGACTAGAACAGTCTATATGTTGACCAAATATATCAGTAACTCCCAGCGTATTCGGGCCGATTCGGCCCGAATGGACTGGTCCAAAGCAGTCCAGGCCAGTTCAGTCCAGGTCCCGAAAAATTGGGGATTGGTCCGAGCCCGGTCCAAAAATTTCTCGGACTGGATTGCACTGGACTTGGACGGACCCGGTCCGGACTGCTCAATTGCTGGACTGGTGGAATCATTGATTTGGACTCTCAACTTGGGCAACCCCAAATCTATTCGCTGGAACTAATGACTCTGGTACCACTCGATTCAGAAAGCCATTGCCACAGATGAGGTCGAGATACAGCACGTGGCAGGTAAAGAGATGCTGGCAGACGCTTTCATTAAGACCCTTGGGGGATATATACCTGGTGAATTTGAGAAGGTGATTGCACTCGGATAGCATCCCGGACAGGACTTCCGGATTTTCTTTGCTTCAGATTTTTTATTTAGATTTGCACTGTGTATTTGGATTCCGGTTGGATTTATATTGTACGTTTGAATTTCCTTTGGATTTGGATTTAATGGGATTTGAAACTTGGAGGAGGATGGCAGACTTTCATGTGTTTCTTTGGTTTTGTTTCATTTCATCTGGACAGCATTGGGCCAAAGGGGAAGTGTTGACTAGGGATTTGGCCCGGTGGCTTCCCTAGTGTTTGGTGCTGGCGGGGTCTGGCATGAGGCCGGTGGCTTATGGCCCCCATCAGCCTCACCTGCCCCCAGCAGCCTCGCCTGCCACCACCAGCAGTCTCACCAGCCCCCATGGCGAGGAGGAGGGCTCTGCATTGGTACTCGGCATTGGGCTCCGGCTTTGCCAGTCAGCATTGGGTTTTCCTTCTCTCTCTTTTATATATAAGTCAATCGTTTTCCTTCTCTTAGGATCGACAGACAATACTTCTTCTCTTCTTCTCCATCCTCTTCTTGCGTCTTCATCTGCCGGCCTGAAGAGTCTATACATAGCTGCATATGCATGCATTCACACTTGTACTGGTAAATATTTAGCCTTGTGGCAGTCTTAGATATTATACATTGAAGCATTCCTAGCATTACTAGTGGAACAGGACTTTCTGATCCCGTGTCTGTTACGGCAGTGAATGAATCTTTGAATGCAGATAATCGTTGTATGAGAACCTTGTATGTGCACGGAAGCTTCTACAAGGGTGCCGGATATGTTGTTTCTTTAACAGCACCAGATACGGCAGACAACAGTGTCTTTTTATACACCTACAATCAACTGTATTTATATGCCAGAATTGGGTTAGGGGTTCTTCTGTATGGTAGTAAAAGGCACTACGGAAATGGCACTGGAATACACTCACCTTCGACAACTCATCTCACCGTCTAGATTTGCCAAGACTTCGCTTTTGTTGGGCCGGTTGTGGTTTTGCTTTGGCTCCGTTATCACATACCTGAGTTTCCCCGCTCACCTGTTGAGAGTTCATCTCTTCTGTACATCGCTCGATAGCACTCCGCGTAGCCACTGACAGGTAGTCCTCCTTCTGGCGCAATTTGGATTCCTTTTGGGTCTTTTACGCCAGTTGCGATGATTTACGACATGCAGTACTTTGGAGAATAACCATGCAATGGAAGCACAGCTGTTCGATGAAGAGAGGTTCTGAGGACGGCACGCTGCGACGCACGACTCTCGGAGAGGCTACAAAGAGCGGTTTCTCAGTCTCCTAAGCACCAGTATGAGTTGTTCCTATGGATGCATCAACCCACGTAAACAGTGTAAATCAGTAGACACATCATAAAGCACGGTGCTTCCCATGCAGCACGTTTGAGGTAGTTGTCTGCGATCACATCAGTTGGCCCCCTGTGCTTGGCTAATGCAACACTGGATCTGAACAGCTTCATTTCTGGGGGAGGACTAGAATATGGTGCCCTGGCGTACTGGGGGTGGAAGAGGGGAGGGGGTGAAATTATCGTTTTTGGGTAGTGGGTGGAGAGCTACACCATCTAGCCGGCTTGCCCCGAGGCGGAGGGGAAACGGTTTTTGTTATAATCTAACTTGAGTGAATACAATATGAATAAACAACAACAAACAACAACAATGGCACTGGAATGGAACTACATAATGCTTTTCTAAGGGTTCCTTTTCACCCTCTGCCTTTTCACCGTGACTTGTCTCCCAGTGCTATTTTTCCTTATGCATTTTCTCCGGACCATTTCGCCTCGTACCTTGTCTCCCCCGCACCTTTTCTCAGCCTGGCCTCTGCACCTTTTCGTGCCATTCACCTTCAAGTACTAGAATCAATAAAGGCTCTCGTCACTCCAAAGACGGTGACCAAAGACGCAAACCACTAGTGGAAGCACCGACTCCATCCCTCCTGAACGCACCCAGCATATTACCACACTCGCCACTGCAATTCCCCGCCTTGTAGATGTTGGCATGGAATTTGGCCCGATGGCTTTTGTGGCGTTAAGGGGCTTACAGCCCCCATCTGCCTAAGGCTACGGGCATGTTGTTGTTGTTATTTAATCATACTGTATTCACTCTTACTAGAGTATGACAGGACCAGAATAACCCCCTCCGCCTCCGGGCGAGCCGGCTAGATGGCGGAGCTCCCCCCCCGCTACCCTTCGTCCCCGCTGACAAATGAAAGATAAAAGATAGAAAGATATAAACCCGTTGCCGCCTCCTCTTGCAGCTGAGTCAGCCTCTGCGCCCGCTCCATACCGCCATTCATTTGGGCGGGAACTTCCCGACTTCAGTAGCCGCCAGGAAGTCCACCACCGCTTGGTCGCACTTTTCCGTGGAAAACAGCTCAGAAACCTGCACATGTCTACATCTACCTTAAATACACGTAGTTACGCTAGGCTAAATGCAATTAGTTACATTGATTAAATTCAGCTGGATATGGCCAGCTGAGTAAGCATACATGCGTGAGCATATATGCGTGCAGAGCATTCACCGAGTGTACACTCCTGAATGGACCAGCCTATTCACTGAGGTGGGGTGCAGGGGTACACTCTGCGAAAAAACCAGTCCAGTCACGGAGGGTGGGACTCCGTGAATGGACCGGTCTCTCCGCGGAGGGACATCCTCCGTGACTGGACTAGAACAGATAACATTAAAAATAAAACTATGGTGCCAAAGCCACCTCCAATTCTAGCAACAAATAAATGAATAGTGCTATGTAATTGTGTTTCAACATTTATCTTCGCTTCCAAGACAGTAAATTCAAGATTGCCAATACTAACAAAAAACTTGACTTAGACCATAACCTATTAAAGTACTCAGAACGTTTTGCTCCTCAGATTCACATACACTTTCCCTTCAACATCGTCCTCATATGCTAACATTTTGGCAAAAAAAAACAAATCCATTCAGTAACGTAACAAACCCGCAGGGGGGATGGTGTGTTAGGAGGAGTGGTTGCATCAACTCTAGGATGGTAAAATCATCGAACCGCAGCGAGCTGTACAAAGTCAACGTTCCTTATACGGCGGGAAGTTAGTTCAACGATTAGTCTCAATAAATGTCTGGCGGGCACCTACGACACTAATTATTTAGACAGTCTCTTCCATCTCTCCACTTTGCTAATGCTTCAACCGATGACTTTGTGTTCGGATGGACTTCGCCCAGAATACGAGATTGAAGATCAGCCGCTGTGGACATCAATTTAATAGCTTCATCGATACGGCCTTGTAACTGATATATATATGCTAAATTATGCATTACGAGTAAAGTATCCGGATGCTCCGGGCCGAGCACCCTCGAGCTCAACATCTGGACCTGCACTCCCTGCGCCTCGGCTTTCTTCCACTGTCCCTGGCTCATGTACGTCAATGTGATGTTCGCCATGCTAATCAAGGTATCTGGATGCTCCTGGCCGAGCACCCTCTTTCTCGTCTCCATGACTTGCACAAACATTTCCTCGGCCTCCTTCAACCGCTCCTGTTTCCTGTATATCGAAGCGAGGTTGCTCATGCTGATCAGAGTAGAAGGGTGCTCCGGGCCGAGCATCTTCTTTCTCATTCCCATAACCTGCTCTTCTAGCTCCTCAGCCTCCTTCCACAACCCCTGGTTCCTGTATGTCGATGCGAGGTTGCTCATGCTGATCAAGGTAGAAGGATGCTTCGGGCCGAGTAACCTGTTTCTCGTATCCCTGACATGCAATTCCAGTTTCTGGGCCTCTGTCCACCTCCCCTGATACATGTATGTCGATGCGAGGTTGTCCATGCTGGTCAAGGTAGAAGGATGCTCCTGGCTGAGTATCTTCGAGCTTGTCTCCATAACCTGCACTTGAAGCTCCTCAGCCTTCTTCCACCATCCCTGGTTCCGGTATGTCAATGCGAGGTTACCCATGCTGATCAAAGTATCTGGATGCTCTCGGCCGAGCACCCTCTTTCTCGTCTCCATAACTTGCTCTTCCAACTCCTCGGCCTCCTTCCATAACCCCTGGTTCCATAATGTCGATGCGAGGTTTGCCATGCTGGTCAAGGTAGACGGATGCTCTTGGCCGAGCACACTCTTTCTCCTCTCCACAACCTGCTCTTCCAACTCCTCGGCCTCCTTCCACCGCCCCTGGTTCAGATATGTCGATGCGAGGTTGTCCATGCTAGTCAATATAGAAGGATTATCCTTGCGGAGCACCCTCTTTCTCGCCTCAATGACCTGCAAAAACAGCTTCTCGGCCTGCACCCACCGCCCCTGAATACTGTATGTGGATCCGAGGTTGTCCATGCTGCTCAAGGTATCTGGATGGTCCTGGCCGAGCACCCTCTGACTCGATTCCATAACCTGCTCTTCCAGCTCCTCAGCCTCCTTCCACAACTCCTGGTTCCTGTATGTCGATGCGAGGTTACTCATGCTGATCAAGGTATCTGGATGCTCGCGGCCGAGCACCCTGTTTCTCGCCTCCATAACCTGCACTTCCAGTTCCGAGGCTTTCTTCCACGAACGGGATTGTGTACAGACTAGCGCGAAATTGTCCACCTCTGAAAGAACGTTCTGGTCGGTCATCTGATTGCAAACAAAATACTCTGAGAAATGTTCACGACACGCTTCAACATGAACGAATAGTTGGCGCAGAAATCGATCGTCTGCATTGGAGTGCGCAAAAGTTGATTGAATGGACCGGTTCAGGATACAAACTACTGCTTGTTTAAATGGATTTTGCTGGGCATCTGGAAATCTCTCTCTAGTCTACAAGCTGACCAATCGATGGAGAATGAAAATTGGTTGTCCTTCGTATCTCTCCCGTTTGATAAGAGAAAACGATTGAAGAGTATCAATTGCTTGCTCGAAGATATCTTCGTCCCACTCTTCCCTGTTATCACCCTTTCGGGCACAAAGAAGCTCGTACACTTTTGAGGGCACTCGCAACATGGTCCATTGCCTATCAATAGGCTCATAATCGCGGATATCATCATAAACACGATCGCTAGCCCTCTTGAAGATTTCCCGCGGTATTTGAGCGTGGTGGAGGTATGAAATGAGCTGGAGGATGTCTGAAGCCAAAGGATTCGTGTTTTGCACCATCTGAATTGAAATTTCCCAGGTCTTGTAAACTGTTGACTGGTATCCATGCCCCGAATGTTGCATTCCCAGCAATTTGCTCTTATCTGGACTGTTTTGGAAGTTCGTTCGATATTCATTAATCGTACAGTTCCTTGTTGCTATGTACGATCCTGCCTGATCGATAGCCAGTGCCAGACATCCAAGATTATCGACAAGTTCTTTAGCATCGCCTCGTGCAGAATCCGATACGTCGATGCGTGCAACCTTAAGCAATAAGTCTATAGCCTCCTCGGGTTTCATCGTGTCGGCGTCAAAATGCGAACTATTCTCGGTTGCATATCTGCGACAATTCGGGTTTCGGCTGGTGATAAGAATATTCCCGCCAAGCGGGAAATACTGCGAAATGTCGATGTCGGGATTATCCGCGTTGTCGAATATTAGCAACCATTGCTCTTTAGATTTGGACAGATATTGCTTTACGTCGACCTGAGTTTGGTCAATTTGTAACAACTGAGCAATCTTTGTAAACCCCTCTTCGGCGGTATCATCACTTCTTGCATCGATCCAAAAGACTCCCCAGAACCTTGACTAGGGTTAGAAATTCCTACATGTGAATCATTGTGAATGTGAACAACTCACCTCGCCTTGAACATTTCGCAAAACTTTAGGCATATTTGAGTTTTTCCGCTCCCACCCAATCCGTATAACACAAATATTCGTCCCGACAACTCGTTGAGTGGCGCAAGAAAGCGATTCTCGAGCTGCCGTAGAATTTCTTCCCGTCCTGTGAAAGCAGAACTTGGGCAATATGGAACGTTAAAATGTGTCAAAATGCCTTCTCGCGGTGGTGATGGGGGTTCGACTTTAATTGATTAACGCGAGTTCATGACGAGAAATGAATTACATACAAGGGGCAACTGTCGTATCAGAAAAGCGAGGGGCGCTCATTCCAGCCAATATGTGAACCAGGTCATCAACTTTTTGACTGACTTCAGTATCACGAAGATATTGGATGGTATAATTAGTTACTTCGGTCATCCTTGTCCATTCTTCGAGAGGAATTTTCTGCGATCCTAGTTCGAAATTGAGTCGGAAATAGACACCGGGTGTATTTCTGTAACGATTATCAAGTTCACTCGCGGTCCTCTCCGCATCGGTGGCTAGTCTCCGTAGCACATTGATGATATCTGTTGGAAGTAACCTCTGCAAGATGTTTGGATATGGAAGACCTACGGTCTGCGCCCGTCCTGTCCCAACACTGAGAATACAATCGACTCGGCGATTCTTGCCAATACGGCGAGCTTCATCTAGGACTTGTTGTGCTGGGTTATTACAAACTATACCACCGTCAATGTAGTCATGCTCCCCGTCAATTTTGATACGCTTAAAAAATGTGGGCGCGGCAGAAGTTGCGCGAGCTGCCTGCCATATATGACTGTTGATTCCTTCCGGAACAAAATATGACCTTAACAGCGTCGGGAAATCGATTCGATGAGCCGCGACTGCGCAAACAAAACTACGGAATACCGTTTCAGCTAGAGACTTTAATGCTGTTATTCGGCTCACATTTTGCAAACGCAATCGCCTCGCGAATCAAGCATCTCCGAACCACTGTTTGCCGAATATTTTTCGACTATGTCATTGATAGCTTTCTCGAGTCTGGTTGCCTTGAAAGATCCATCCTGGCATGCCCATTTCTTATCCCCGAATACATACTTTGCAAACTGCTTGTATGCACTCAAGGCATCCGTGGTGGACATTCTGAGTCGGCCGAGCATTATCGCAATCAATCTAATGAGTAGGGCTTAACTTATGGCAAACAACGAACGAATGTGTGGGCCCAAACCCTCCGGTAGAGGTTCCGCCAATGATGTCGAAGTACTGGTATGGCCGTGGTAGCTCAATTTGGTCGTCAAGCGTGTGCTGTAGCCTGGTCTGTAGCCTGGTCATCAACTCGTGAAGTATGACAAGCTCCGAAACTCCGCGGATTCCACCTCCATCTGAAGTGGCTTAGCTTCGTTACAGCTGGATCAATGATGCGGGTTGACCGACCGAGCGATAAAAGTCGCAACCCACGATCCTGTGATAGGGCTGACATGATGAATTCTAGTCGGGTAGGGAAAGGATGAGGGTGATTAGGAAAATGCGTTGAAACTTGCAAATTTGTAGCTACTAGTATGGGCCTATTAATATTACCTTCTCCGCTAGTTCGTCCAGCTATCATATTAGTAAACTATTTATTTGCCATCATATCAACGTTGTTGTGACATATGCAACACACCAGGATTGATCATATTTAGGCGTGATTGGACTGACAAAGTTTCCAGCTGATTGCGTGCATGTGCGCATTGTTCGCCGCTGACTGGCTGGGAAGCCAAACATTTATACGATATTGACAGCGCACCGAGGGAAGAGGTGCCATAGATCGCTGGGTGTCTTACTACCGGAAAATCTTGGTGTACAGTCACGCACAAAAAGTGACGAGACGCGCAAACGGAGTTTGGAAAATCGCCCGCCGATCCCACATCACAAAACCCGCTAGTACGCCTCATCACCTTTTGGGCGCAACTATACATATTAGGTTTATTCGTAGGACCCGATCTGCCGCCATTTTCACAGTGGAATGGCTTCAACGTAGAATCCAAACCACGGCAAATGAAAATCAACAATTGGGGTTGCATATGCGACCTGCGGCGGTATAAATAAATCGGATACACCCAGATATACTTGGTGCAGGCCTTTGGAGTGGCGCCACCTGCAGGTTCATTATGGACTGGTTGCGACGCGAGATAAGTACCCTGGGTAATTAACCATAGCTGTGGATATCGTAAGTTGGGTTGACAACCACTTAGGCCATTAACCATCGCTGAAGCTACCGTAACTTTGATAGTCGTTGTTCTAGTCAGTTCGTGGAGAATGTCAGTCCGCAGAGTAACCGGTTAGTTCACGGAGCCCCACCTTCCGTGAATGAACCAGTCAGATCAGTGCTCCATGAACTGACTGGTGCTAATTGTGCTCAAACAAAAGTAACAATTACTCTGATTGCAAAGTGATGTATACATGAAATATGCGTAATTTATCGCTCTTTCACCTCCTGGTCTCCAATTTACCATATCTTTAATATTGATTGAATGGTTGTGAAAAACACTGATTTTCAGCGATTTTGGCTCTTTGTGTTAAAGCTGCTCAATCAATTTTAAAGATATCATAAATCAAAGACAGGGAGGTGAAAGAGCGATGAATTATGCATATTTCATGTATACATCACTTTGTGATTGGACCAATACTTGCAGACTTAATTGGACCGACTTTTTGTCATTTTTGTCAGTCCAGCTGAGCAGAGAAAATACAATTTTTTTTTCCCTGATTTTCCCTACAATTGGCTATATCGCTCAATGATGTGACTGGTCAGCTCATGGAGCATGTAGGCTCTGCGAGCTGACCGGTCACTCCACGGACTGACATACTCCGTGAATTAACTAGAACAACGTGTACAGACTGGCCATCTCCAGCCCACTCTCATTACGTCCACATTGACCATCTCCAGCCCATTCCTAGTAAGTCCCATCTCTACCATCTCCAGCCCGCTCTCGTCCCGTCCATATTGACTGTCTGCGGCACCCTCCCACTGAGTACCGTCTCTACCATCTCCAGCCCGCTCTCGTTGCGTCCATATTGACCGTCTGCAGCGCCCTCCCAGCGAGTCGCGTCTCTACCATCTCCAGCCCGCTCTTATCACGTCCATATTGACCGTCTGCAGCGCCCTCCCAGCAAGTTTCATCTCTATCATCTCCAGCCCGCTCTTGTCGCTTCCCGACTGACCGTCTGCAGCCCCCTACCCGCGAGTCACGTCTCTCCAGCCCGCTCCCGTCTCGTCCGGACTAACTATCGCTACCGCTCCCACCGCATAACCATCTACTGTCGTCCCCCAGGCACCCATCTGTACAATCTCCAAGTACACCTGCAAGTGCAGCCCAGTGCTATCTCCAAGTGCAGTCGAGTACCATCTCCAAGTGCCCCTCCAAGTCCACCTACAAGTAAACCTCCAAGTAAACCTCCAAGTAAACCTCTAACTGTGCCAGAGCACTGCCAATAACATTTCAATTGAACTCGAGGATTGTCTCCAATAGCCGCGACCGACCATGTATATAGTTAAGTTTCTAGATAGGTGTCTTCAAGAAACGAAGTTAGAACTGTACATACTTAACAACTAATGATTGTGATCTCATCGATAATTTTGGGTGGCAGCAAAGTGGAAAAGGCAGCGACAATGAAGTGAGGCTGCGTCTGCAAGCGCATATACAATGCCGAGAATCATCCGTATAGTGCACGCAGGGGGACACTACCTCCTGGCTGAGGAGGTACTGTCTGAAGTGTCTCACACGCCCTAAACCTTCGTACGTTCCAGTCGTGGCTGGGTTTTTTTCCTGAAGTGAACTCACAGCCTGTGGAATTGATCCACTTCACTCAAAAGTTGTTATGGTAAAGTGGCAAGCACCAGGTGCCCCCAAGTTTGTTCAACTGATCGCGATCGTATTACTCTTGAACGAACTCCACACACCAAGGGCGAACTGCGACAGCAAGTTGCACTCGGTTTGATCTTTGCAAAGACAGCAACCGAAGGAGAAGTTACTGGCCTTATTCTCCGCTTTGCACATACTGCAGAGTATGACAGGCTGATATTATTACTTATGATATGACCGAACTCAGGAAAGAGCTCAATGTCGTGAAGCCACATAAAGTAGACTTACGACACATTAAGAGTGGACGAGTACTTAGTGGTGCACAAATCCTGGGATGTATTAAGACACAAGGTGAGAAAAAGAATATCGGTAAAAAGAAATCATCCAAAGCAAAAAAGCCAGTAATACCAGTAACTCCAAAGCGAGTGGGTATTCGATTTCAACTGCCCCATCGGCAATATGAAGCAGATACTCTGTCCTCTGTCTCATCAACCTCTTTGGCCCCAATATCCAGCACAGAGTCTCGGCATTCTCGGCACACCACAGATGCAAGAGTTGAACCACACCTTCATACACCTCAGAATCCAAAACGGCACCTCCCTGACCGCCCTCTTGGGATCTCCTTGCGTACGCGAAAGTTATTATAAGGTAGTAGCAGGGGTAGTAGCAAGGGTGATAGTGGGAGTAGTGGTGGATAAACACAGACAGAGGTACTTTAGGTATGTCTTAGTTTATGTTAATAAGAGTTGTTCTAACTGAAAGGTGCAGACTTACTCTCTATCATCTCTCTTATTTCTCTCTGTTCGCTGCACTTGTGTTATTGTATGTAGCTGTTATTGTATGTAGCTAGAAAGCGGGGTTTTTTCACTTCGCACATATGATTACCCGGCCGTCTCGCTTCTCATGGATGTCTCGCTTCCCCATTCCGTACGTTATGAGTTAACCCCTGAATGTAGCCTCAGCTCCTGGCATGCCTCCCTCCAGATCGACCGCTTCCAGCCAGCTCTCCAGGAGCACAAAGGTAAAGTTAACTCTCGTCGTATCCCCACGATTACGAGTTAACCAAGCAATAGAGTCTCAGCTCCCGTCCCATCTCCTCCGGGTCGACCGCCTATAGATCGACCGCCTTCGCACGATCGCCATCTGCAAGTACTACCAGCACCGTCTCCAAGTACACCTCCAAGTTCCTACGATCACGGCCTCCAAGTGCATCTATAAGTTCGCACGATCGCGGCCTCCAACTGCATCTCTAAGTTCACCCCATCACTGCCCCCAAGGGCATCTCTAAGTTCACTCGATCACGGCCTCCAAGTGAATCTCCAAGTTAAGTTTATCGCCATCTCCAAGTTCAGCCAGCACCAGCTCCAAGTTCAATCGATCACCATCTCCAGGTGCATCTCCATTTGCGCTCGAGCACCATCTGCAGCAAGCCCAGATCGACCGTGAGTACATAGATAGATCGATACATGAGAATACAAACTGAATACATCTGTTTAAAATCATTCAACTATGAGTAGTAACTGCGATATCCAGGTGCACCAGGCTCCCAACGAACATGTCGCTATTCCCAGTCAGCTCTACAGTGCCTCGACGTGCTCCCAGGGTTGTCGCCCGCGCTCCCAGGTGCTTCCCCAGATTGTCACCTGTGCTCCCATATCCTCAGATATATCGCCAGTGCTCCCACTGCCTTCCAGGCGCTCCTCGAGGCTACTACAAGGGTCCATTCAGCTCCGAGATTTTACCATTGTAAGATTATGCTCCGACTACTCTCAAACACTCCCAGAGGCTCCCAGAGTCTAAATTACATTTTGCTGATGGATACAACGGCACGGATCTCCCAAGTAGTTGTTAACTGAAATATGAGAAATGTTTCACAAGAAGCTGATCAATGATGGATTCAATTTGTCCATCAACACTGGCAATTACTACACGCAGATAATCAAGTTTTATCTTCGGGGTGTGTTGATAGAGCCTAAGGTTCGTGACTGCTCTTTTAGACTTCACACTACTCTTCCATTCCCTACGCATCTTGGACCTTTAGACCTGTACCTAGACAGTCATCGCTCTATAGACAATACACGCGGTTCTCCCCTTCACTATCGCAACAGGGTGAAGCATCCGCAGTGAGGAGGACCTATGTCGACCCCTGGAATTGTAAACTGGCCGCAACAATTGTAACTTATTCTAAGGTCGAAATGACAAGTCACTCCAATTCAAGTTCATATCTCCACAGCAGCACCAAGGCAAAGGCAAGGTTAAAGACTTTCAAGGCCTCCTGGAAGCTATCAACGATGACACCATCCGAAATGATTTATACAAAGCCCCACATCGATTCCTACCCTCCAAAAAGATCAATGTCAATTCCGACCGACTCCTGAGCTGTGCTGCTGTAATACAGCATGTATTGAAAGTTGAAACGCACGATATTTATGGCGACTGCGTTTTCCAGAAGCTCAAATGCACTGGAGATAAGAGATGGTATTCCGGGCCAGTACAGCACGATTGAGTGTGGGTACGGACTTCATAAACCAAGGAGGGGAAAGAGCTTCCTTACAAGGCTCTGCAAGTTCGTATACCGTACCAGCATCGGAAAAAATGGGTATTTCCGCTTGGCCTCGCCCGACGCGCTGGATGCACGAGCGTGTGTGATATAAATATTTTAGTCGTCTCCGTCCGACGAAAAGCTTTCCGCTCAGCTCTATGAGTGCACGACCGTAGTATGAGCGAGTCACCAGTTTCCTGAGTGAGATTTTCACTTTTAATTCTCGAATAATTGTAAATTTCATGAATTCATATTGTTCTATCTAACCATCTATCAATATACGTAGGGTCGATCTGCGATAGCCCAGGTGCTTTCAGATACAGTGCTCCAGCAAACTTGGAGTTGCACTCAGAAGATCTGATCGACCGCACTTGCAGAGGGCTAATCGAGCGGGCATAGAGGGGAGTAATCGAGCACACTCGCAGAGGGCTCATCGAGCGAGCTTAGAAGGCACACTCGCAGAGGACAGATCGAGCGGGATTGGAGGACACACTCGCAGAGGGCTGATCGAGCGGGCTTGGAGGGTGATCGAGCGTACATACAGATTGTGATTGAGTAGACTTGGAGGCACACATGAAGCTGGCTGCAGGTGGTGCTCGGGGGCTAGCTAGCTGCAGACGGTGCTCGGGAGCTGGCCGGAAGCAGTAGATCTGGGCTGGATGCAGTAGATCTGGGCTGGATGCAGACGGGACTCAGAAGCTGGCTATAGACTGTCGATCCGGGCTGAGACTGCATACAGGGATTAACTCGGAATCATAGGGAGGTAATGTGAGAAGACATAACTCGCGCTCTCTAAGAGCTAGCCAGAGATAATCAATTGAGGCTGGCTGGACTCTGATGCCCTCGTGAAGAATAGATTGTTAGAGTGCATATCATTCGCAGGTAAGTTTATAGAGCACATATCGTGGACAGGTTCGTTGGTAGAGCGCATATCATTGGCTGTGGAATGGCATTCTTAGTCCCGTACCCTACTTGGCAATCGTGCACCGTCAATATCTCATGCAATTTTAATCGCACAGGCAGCGGAGTAGCATAGAAGAAAGCGCGCAGTTGAGTACTTGAAGTCTGTGTGTGGTAAGTTGTAGTAATTGTCGTAGTTGAAAACTCCAAATCTACTTCATATGCAACTTATTTTCCAGACTCTTCATTTTCAACTTTCCACAAGTGTATCACATGACATGCTTCATAATAGTTCACACACAAACACATTCCTGCCACTCCAAAAATAACAGAGCCTGGGCCGAGGCCATCTTCTTTCTCATTTCCCTCTTCGTCATCCTACCCAGTGACCTCTTCCTCCTCAAGCACCTCGCAAGTATCTTCTTGAGTATTTGTTCAACGGTGTTTTTTATTATGACTTGGCTCAGGTAGAGCTGCGGCTGTCCATTCGAGATTGAAAGTACCAGATTGCGCTACATCAATGACTTAGATACAAACAGAACTAATGTATATGAAGATCATTTACATAGCTGTAGTGAATATACTTACACTAGGTTGGACGTACTCTGTTGCCCTGGTCTGAACGTACGTAGTCACACTGATCGAATTCAGCTAGATAGAGCCAGCTAAATGTACGTACATGCGTGCGCATATATCCGTGCAGAGCAGAGTATTTATAATTTTTGATTAACTCCGCGAACGAACCAGTCAGTTCACGGAACATGGCCCTCCGTCAACAGACTGGTCACCGGTGGCATGACAGCCTCTGTGAATGGGCTAGAACACACATTATCTCACCACCACTCCATTTTTTGGAATGTCCATCCACGCTCATCAAGGGATGGTGGCGCAGTTGCAGCGCATACGTCTAGTACAAGAAAAGTCGTATATTCGACTCCTAGCTAGTCCATTATTTTCTTCGCTTCTTCACCAATTGCCATTCACCGCAGAAATAATTCATCTTCCTCGGATATCATTCCCCTCGAATAGTAAACCCTTCCATTCTAAATGCTACTTCATATGGCACTCTGCACCGATTCAGACTAATCCTTCACTAGTTCCCTAAAATGGTGCACTGGTCCGATACTAGTGCAAAATGTGAATGCACTGGACATCGACCATACTAGTCTGGACGATTCCGTAGCTAGACCGCTGGTGAGATTGGGTACGAGACTCATTTGTCTCACCTGTAAGTATTAGTCAACTGCATAACTGTAACACACACCTCCGACAATACGTCTGGTTTTGCCAAGCTTTCCCCTCTTTGGGGGAGAGCTGGGTTTTACTTTGGCTTCATCCTCACATACCAGTGTGTGTCCGCTCATCCTTTGGGTGAGTGTACCTCGTCGGCAACACCGTTGATACCACTCATCATCGACACCGAACGGTAGTCCTCTGTTGGGGCAATTCGCCTGCTTTCGGACGATTTACACCAGTTATACGATGGTTACGACATGCAACGACCTAAACCATCCACCCTCCCACCAGCTTACAGCCCGACGATGGTCAGCGTGCCATGAATGACCTCAGGAAATTTTCAGCCTCGGACCTACTAATCCTGGCTGCTTCGGTTTTGGCGGTTGGGGTATTCCGCTGTGATAACATCAATGTGACCCAGGAGGGCCACAGCGAGAGACTTCAATGGAGCTTCGACTAAGTGGGGTAAGCAGGTTATTAAGGAATGCGGGTCAATTAATTTGTTTTGAGGAGGGGAACTGGCAGGAGAGCCGAAGTGGTAAGGATGTTAGGGGAGCCGGGTAGAGAGTCTACTGCGGAGGGACGGGGAAAGTGCCTGGAGGTTGCAAAGGGTGCTGCTTTCGCGACTTTGCTGAGGGGCTGAAACCCCTGAGGAAGCGATTGGGATTTGGGCGGGGGCGGGGGAAAAAATATTATGTCATGGCCGCTCGCGGCCGAATACATTATGATTACTAACAAACAAACTGCATAACTGTAAGAAAAATTAATATGGGCCACAGTATGAACACAGGCAACAGCGGGGTTCCACATTCGAGAAGGAATCCTCAGCTCTCAAGATCGAAAAAATGATACCACGTGAGATTTCAAGTTTGTTATACTACTAGTAGAAGACTTAACTCCTTACAAGAACATGCGATCGATATTTGTAGGCCCACGATCACACCCGAGTAGAATAATAGATAAAATATATTGCGTTCTGCCAAAAACCAAAAGCGACGTCCTTGTAAAACACCATGCTGTTCCTTGTCATCTGCTAGAAAACATCCCGTAGGCAACTTTGCAACCGTCATACGCAGATAACTTGGTACCTCAAAATCACCTAAATTCCTCTATCCAACGTCATAAGCTACCACCTTCAACTTCTCAAAGCGCGAGCACACTTACCACCTTCAACTTCTCAAAGCGCGAGCACACTTACCTCCTTCAAGACCAGCTCTGGCCGCCATGAAAAGTCGAGTCTTTGTACTCATTGTGCTTAGAATCCTTGTAGGTACGACTGTTGTTTGTGGTATTGTAGCTGTCGGTCGTTGTCGTGTTGTTACTGTTCGTCGTGTTGTTACTGTTGTTCGTGTTGGTACTGTTTTTTGTGACTATGTTGTCTCGGCCAATGGTGTTCTGGCTGTTGGATGTATGTCCGGTGCTTTGGTAGGCGATGCCGCTGCCGCTGCTAGAATTGTTGTTGGATCTGCGGAACGGCCACATAGTCGCTGGTGTTTGTTCGTTCGGAAGGGGCAGCGTACGAGATTCAAGTGTTGCGGTAACTTCTCCGAGAGAACGTGCAGAAGGAAAGTTTGTCACGGTAGTCATTCGGGGTTTTGTAGAAATTCACTCAGAAAGAGGGCTGCTGACATGGTAGCCAGGCAACTCCGGGCAACATCCGCCTTAGTGTACAATACAGGGGCAAACAGCTGGAACTGCGCTGTTTGTCACATTTTGGGTGGTGTCGTAGAAAATAAATTGACAAAGTGGAAGGGTGCGGATTCTGCAGGGCATATTTCTTGGCATTACCGGCGCAAGTCCTATGCACACTGCAGGGCACATTGCTTGGCATTTACCGACTGCAAGTCGCGGTATGTGGTTTATTTGTGTGCTATGTGCATGTGGCCTTAGTAAACCGTGGTGGCAGCCTTATATCCACCCCGAAAGGTGAAGTTGCACGACAGCCGACAGAGTGGACAAACTAGAAAGCGGATGCGGCGCTACAAATAAACCGGGTTTATGGACTTCCCGAATGGGCCAATCCCAAAATCTTACTCGGCATTTAGGCAACATTGTGCGCAGCGTGTCATTAAAACAGCTGTGGAAGATTTGAAGGCTGGATAAAGGATTGGAGGATTTTCTGATGACGTGTCGGAGGTAGTTGTGGGAACTTTTACTATTGGCAACTCTGATAAAATTTGGGGTGGGGCTACAGGGTGTGCCGGATGGGGAATGAAGGTAAGACCTTCCTGCATGGGCTGCATACATAGAATATGTAAAGTTTGGCTAGCTTTAACCATACGCCAATAAGGTTCCGTATCCAAACTTCACCCAATAATCGGCCGCATCCTAATCAATGCAAACGATGCCGTACTATTGAGTACTCGGGTATGGAAGGCGAAACCGGCAATTCTCAATCCCTGCTTGCATAGAAGGGTGTGTGGATCGAGGCTGTCGTCTTCCAAACCCGAGTACTCAAGATCAAAACACCCTGTCGATCAGTCCATTGGAACAGGGATGATGCGAGTGTTTCGATATTTCGTTAGTTTCATCACGACGCCAAAGCTTTCCTTAGTTAGATCGCAACGCAGAAGACGCAACGCAGAAATCCCGACAATCTGCTACAACTCCCGACAAGAGGTGTCTACATATTATGCATAATTTACCTTGTAGTCGATCTCTGACAATTTATGATTATGAGCGATATTGACAATCTGTGTAAGTTTAACTAGGCGATGAGAATGAGATTAGATTCAGAGGGCGATGTGATGTGGAGGTATGATACAGTCGCATTATGTTGATAGGCAAATTGTGCTATCGACAGCATGTCCATTCGACACACTCAGTAATGAAGCGGCCACAGCGGCGACAGATGCCAGCCACTGCTGCTTTGCAATAGATGACCACTTCCCACTGCTAGTTAACGCCTAAGCTGTTGCCACATGGTATCCTAACATCACCGCAACCGTAATAACATTGTTACTCACCACGTACCCATACCTAAATGATGAAATGATGAATCTGAGTAGATTCTGTCTACGTAGAGCGTGGAGAGAGACTCGTAATATATAAATAAGGTGTCGTGCCCTATCAAATGCCTTCGGCGCTACCGGCATGCCCTGTGCGTTACCGTGGATAGCTAATACGACCCGAGTGATATATGTTGATACTCCTCTCGCTACATTCTGTAGCGCAAGGAATAGGAACAAATAATCGAGATGAAATATGAGACGAAGCAAGCGTACGTGCGCTGTGAGTGGTTCCCTTAGTAGCCTTTTTGAAGCTGCAGTGAAAGAGTACCACTGTAGCACGAGGACGGCATCCATACAAATCAAAGAAATCCATCGAATCCAAAAAGAAATGTGAAACAACCTTAAATTCAACCTTAAATCGACCTCCGTCGTCTCTCCTCTATCAATCTTGGCTGGTTTGAGTGACTGTTGTTGCTTCACCTTTCTTAAACCGGAAGCCGGCGGAGATAAACCGCCGACTTCTGATAGTCCAGTGACGTGGTATGACGCACGAAATTTCCACTTGAGAAATTCGCTTCTGCTACCGTTCTCCCATTGTTTTCCGAACAGTAGCGTGCTTATCTTTGATGAGAGCCATTGTGAGTATGTCGGCCACACTATCGTCCGTAACCGAGCCTGCATATAAGTCGAGTAATGGGTCCATGATGCGAGTGATGGCTTGGTGATTTGACGATAGCCCGTCTGTCGCGTGACAGAGCTCATCAAGTGGTCTCAGATGTTGGTGATGGTGCAGACTAGCTGCTAACTGTTTTGATATGTTGTATCCATGCTTAATAAAGTCATTTTAGGAGGGGGAATATACAGTATCACAGCAGCAGCCTCCGCTAGGCCCGACAGATCGCCGCTCTGGGCCTTAGGAGCCTTTACTCATGTCTTACTCTAGACCAAGTTTCTGGACCCTAGAAAACTAGCAGGCCTCTGGACTATTAAGGACCGTATCCGGGCCATTATGATTCGAGTGGTGATATATGTAAGGGCACTTTGATTTAAGAAGTAGATAACGTATCATTCCGGTCGTGCGGTAGTGTATATCCACCCCGAGATGGAGCAACCATTTGGCTTCTCGGCAGACCTCCAACCATGAGATATATCCCGCTTCGAAAGTTGACATGGCAATGAGGCCCTATTCCCGAGATTGTCACAACATGGCGCCATCACCATCGTCAGCGGCCTCCCTAAGACTTGCGGACGGTACTATCACAAGTCAAAAGGATACCGTATATCCAGCGAGATGACATCGTGACCGTTGCCGCTGAAGTGTAGCCGAAAGTTGGCAGTGAATTTGAGATACCGGCGGACAGTCTTTGCGGCGGAAGTTATATCGACACAGAGTGGTGACTGCAATTGATATGTCAGCTGAGTTGCAAGTGCCGCGTACATAAATGAACCGACGATTACTTGGTATCTTCCAGCACCTTTTCTCTTCTGCTCCTCGGCTGATTCTAGCTTAATGTTATAATCCATACGGGTCAGTGTAGTGTGAGTATACTCCATGCGATTGGTGATGATTAAACCTTGTGGCCAAGGTCGATACCATTACAACACCGTCGCGGTGAATTTCGATGCTGACAATTGGATGTGCAGGGTCCTGCGGCAGAGGTGGAAACTTTCGTCTGTTGTCGGGCAAGGTCTTGTCCTGTACTGGGCTGGGGTTTGTGGTGTTGAGAATTTTTGAACCGAAGCACTGTAAGAGTGCGGTCTTCCGAGTTGTTACAGATGTTCATGAGCCTGAGACAAGTTACAGATCTGATATACGGTCACTGCTGCAGGGTCTGATGCCTCCTGTATATATCTCGAGCCGTTCTCCTTCTCTCTTCTCTGTACCATAGTCTACGCACACGGTTCTCCCTGTTGCATGAACCTGACTGAGCTGAGCTTCAGCTGAGCTGATGTCAGGGCACACAGCCGGTAGGGCATAAGGCACCCAATTACCTTGTATATATCTCGAGTCTTTCTCCTGCTCTTCAGTCTCTGTATCTTAAGTCTATTCACACGGTTCTCCCCATACATATTTCAACACTCCCTTCCATATCGTAACACGAGTGATGCACTCATGATGCAAGTGAGACATGGTGACTGAGTGATGACATCTGACAAACCTACCAACGACATCAATTGCACATTCACATTATTATAACCTACCCGTATGATGATGCGATGACCAAAGAGGTTACCTGAAGGTCTGCCGGGCCAAATTATTTCAAAAAGAGTGGTTAATCAGAAACTCCAACCTTGGCAATAACCTCCAGTCGCCCACATCGAGCCATGGTCTTGAAATATGCTGCCCATAACTGGGCGATAGCATCGGACTCTGAATGATAGGCGGGCAGACGGACTGTTTCCATTTCGACCTTACGGTTCGTAATCTTGCTTTTCCGAAAGCTTGGCCACCACCGTGATCGCTGCATTGGCAGTGTCCGCAATATATAGGTATAACTTGGAGATGTCATCTAGGTATAAAGCATGAGAACACAAACACTGCCGATATAAAGGTTAGGGTCGGTCAGGGATTGTACGAACCTGAGAGAGTAGATATGTTGGTGGCAGACACAGTGCTTGCTTGGGACCGTAGAGTGCTTTCTTAACTAAGCCTGATAATGATCAGGACTGTGTAGATATCTTCCTGCACTCTCATAGATATCGTTATTAACCTTTGCATTAAGAAATGCGGGAACTAAACGCTAATAAATGATATTACATAAACATCTCCCAACTATAGTAATGATATATTAAAGAACAGATAGCTTGCCAGGTTTCTCCAAAGTCAGTATTCTCGTAGCTTTTGATGCCTGGGGCCTTATATCGCACCGGTCCGTCCGGATTTTGCTTTGTTTTTAGATCCATTTGGGTCTAATTGGCTTGACCTACCGTGCTTCTCGGGAGTTTACCACGAAGAAGGTGCTGTTGAGAAGGATGGATGAGCACTCCTACTCAATGGCTAGACTTTGAAGATAGAGTACATACAAAAATGTACTGAGTGCTAGCACGATTCTGGGATAATATATTCTGAGTATGAGCGATCTCTCTCGCGGCTTTTTATTTTTTATTTTGGCATCGTGTGTTTGGTTTTGGCGGCCAGGCAGGTGATAAGAGGCGCAGGGGAATAATGAGCAGTGGTGGTGAGTTGTTTGAATCACCTACTAGTACTCTCAGTGTTCATAAGCGGCCCGGCCCAGCCGACCTGCCTGAAACCGGGCCTGATCTTCGTTAGTGCATGCCTCGAAGGTATATGCAGGCTTCGGCAGGCCCCAAAGATGCACACAGGCGGGCCCAAGCTTATGCCAGGCTTATGCAGGCCAGCCCATGATTATGCCAGGCGTATGCAGGCCTGCCTATGATTGTGCAGGCCGACGCAGGCTTATGCAGGCCTGGAAGATATACGCAGGCTTCCGATATATACAGGCCGGCCGGGCCGTTTAGGAACACTGAATACTCTAGATGGTTGGAGTTGAAGCGGGATTCTACTAGTCTCGGAACATACGGTACCACACGTTCCGAGACTAGGTACTGTTGACGGATTCCACGAATGGGGTGGATCTACGAATTGTGCTTAAAAAGAAAAGTAATCTAGCAGATGGGTACGGGCATGTGATGAACGAAAATATCTTACTAACGGAGTGGATGTGCATGTACTGACCCATGGCCAGTGAACGTGACCGGGTGTTCTAGTCAGTTCACGGAGGATGACAATCCGCGGAGTGACCGGCCAACCCACGGAGTAACTGGGCTCCATGAACTGACTGGTCACTTCCTGGAGTCTACCACAATTCATGAACTAACCAGTTACTTCACGGAGTACACAGCTGCGCTCACAAAAATGACAAAAGGTCGGTCCAATTAAGTCTGCGAGTATTTGTCCAGTCACAGTGATGTAGACATGAAATATATATAATTCATCACTCTTTCACCTCCCTGTCTTCAATTTATGATATATTTAAAATTGATTGAGTGGCTTGAAAAAAACAACAAAAAAATGCCGAAAATCGATGTTTTTCCACAACCATTCTATCAATATTACAGATATGGTAAATTGGAGACCAGGAGGTGAAAGAGCCATGAATTAGACTTATTTCATGTATACATCACAGATACAGAGTAATTATTATTTTTAATGGGGGTTTGATTAAATAGGTAAGCATGATATGAACCTCACATGGGGCTACAATCTTTGACAACCTGGTTTAACATGTTTTCCTCACTCCTAGGCTGTGAGGTATTTTCGGCTATCATAGTTATTGATCTTACAGTTCATTGCAAGCCTTACAGGCGTATTTGAGTGACAGTCTAATGACCTTCATATCAGCCTGTCAGGTTTGGCAGATTGTCAAGAGATGGCCGCTGCGGTAGCCATCGCCATAGCAACCATTGCCGTTGCAGCCATTGCCGTAGCAGCCATTGCCGTAGCAGCCATTGCCATAGCAGCAGCCATCGCTGTAGCAGCCATCACTGTAGAAACTATCACCACAGCAGTAGCCATCGCTGTAGCAGCCATCGCCACAGCAGACTCTGCCATTGACAACCACCACCCTCACCACCATCACCATCACCATCACCATCACCATCACCATCATAATAATCACCACCATATACAGCAGCTGCATGCCTCACCCATGTATACACACAAAAATTATTGAAGCAGTGGGAATGTAATCTGAAGATGAAAGTAGATCCTAAAAGTGATAAACCCATCATTCCAATTCCAATACTTGCTGCTATATGCTGCAGCAAAGATGAGAAGCTGGTGAAATCTGCAGTTCCATACTGTAACCGAAAATATTCTCATCACAGCAACACCCTCTTCTACCAACAGCTTGATGTCAGGTTGTTAAACCTATTAACCTAATCACTGGGCTAGCATTACACACTACTGTAAGCCTGTCAACTCTACCAACCTTGCCAGACTTGTGCTGCCGTCAAATTAGACAGGCATACATTTCGGTGTTGCTAACAAATTGGTTTTCCACATGTCAGCCCTCAAATTGAAACAGCACCACATCAACCTAATAAAACATGATAGCCTCACTTCAAACCCATGTGAGGCTTATGTACTTATTCGAGTCTCCCGTAGTGTAAGTATAATTTTATATCGGTCAGTTTAAGGATCTGTGATCTGAATAGTTGGTTCACGGTAGGTGTGATTCCGTGAACCGAGTGGTTACTCCGAGGACAGACATTCACCGGGAACTGACTAGAACAAAGGGCAAAGCCAGCGTGCATTGACTTGGTTCTTAGCTTCACCCCCTGGTGAATAATGACTCAACACCCTGCTCCCACAGCAAAATCTATTGCTAGAAATAGGGCGTCCGATCTTCTGCTGCCTGACCGGAGTACACCACCAAACTCAGCTATGACAATGAAATGTGCATGTAGCGCAGTGTTGCGCGTGCTGAAGGTGCTTAGCTGTGCTGATTGAATTCAGCTAGAAATGGCCAGCCAGCCGAGTGTGCATGCATGCATGCGCATATATGCATGCAGTGCATTAACAGAGTGTGTACAGCCATTGGCAAAAAAAATCGGGAAATGCACAAGATGACAAGGGGTTTGCATATCGCATATGCTTGTTCTATAATCTACACTACATGACCAAAAATACACACTTAGCATTGAAACCTTCTACCAGCCCAATAGAAAGCTAACCCACCATCATCTCACACATGCATATGCAGCACCTTCCCTCTTGTGGGCGACACTTTCCTTTGCACGGTAAAGTCGCACGAATTCCCGATTAAGGCTCCCGATGGCTGTACATTCCGCGCATGAACTAGTCCATTCACGGACAATTGTTCACGGAGGGTGGGACTCCGTGAATGGACCGGTCTCTCCGCGGAGGAACCGCCTCCGTGAATGGACTAGAATACCTTATCAATCTGCCTCGAGGGCTGTCACGTCGGTAATACGAATTCTGCGCAAGGCTGAGTATTTCCATCCATTTTTGATCACTGGCACCTGCAGCTGCATACATGAATAGTTTCTCCGTGCCAACCACACGCATTGCGTGATCATGCTGCAACCACCACCATCCGTCAGCGGGCTGGATGCGATATTTCGTGTTGCCTTTAGCTGAGTCACATGGTTATTTTAACCGAGGCTGCGATAACGGTTTACATTACACAGCCTCATCTGCTGCTTATATTAATACTTCGGTTGAGTACGACCAAACGAGGAGCCACAGAATGACAATTATTCGGTAAGTACAATTTCTCCGTCTCTATCTATGCGTGCCAACTTATTATGTTGAAGAGTGGTAAAGACTAAATAAATAGGATCACGAGATCACGCATTTCCACTCGTCCTTCTTTCGACTGTCTACAAAACAGCTTTTACACTCGACTCATTGTATACCATGCTTTCACGACGCAATTCCAGACTGGAATCACATTCCGATGGGATGTTTACTCACTATGCCGCCTCAACAGATCGCACCTATGACCTCCAATATGACCTGATCGCGTTTCTTTCGGTTGTCCAAAAATGCGATGTCGACTTCCTCCCCATTACGTGGCAGCCTGCTCTCGGCATTCTCTGCAACGGTGGCTCTGGGACAATAAGCCAGTCTACATTCACCACCGACATGCCGCTTGCATTCAAGCGGTTTCACGAGGGTGCCGATTCAGGCTCCGGAGATTCGGGCATGGACTTTCAACCTTTGATATCAGAGGTACTAATTTTGAGTCAACCCCATATCCAAGAGCACCCAAATATAGTCAATCTCGAGGGGGTTTGCTGGGAAATCAAGCCCTGGACAGAAAAAGCGGTCCCTGCATTGGTCTTTGAGAAAGCATCTTGGGATCTACAGCAGTTCATGAACGGGAGCGAGGGCAAGAACATGTCAATCGATGACCGGCTGAAAATCTGTGCCGATATTGGAAGTGCCATTATGACTTTGCATGCTTATGGTTTGTCATCCCGAACGATTGCAAATGATTGTTGCCTAGCAGCTTGGACTTCTAACACCAGCATAGATGTGATTCACGGGGATATCAAGCCACAGAATGTGCTCGTGTACAAGGACACTACTAGTAAAACTGTAGTAAAGGTGGCTGACTTCGGGTATTCTACACTTGCTACCGGTGAAGCCCTTGCCACAGGTGGAGGTGCAACAGGAAGGGTTTTTTTGCCAAAGTCTAGACCATGGAATGCTCCTGAGCATCATTTCGGGGAGTTCACAACTACCGGAGCTAAAAAGACAGATGTGTACTCCTTTGGTATGGTGTGCCTTTGGGTTCTGTTTGGGAGCGCGCATTCGGAAAGTATGCCAGAGGTTGTTTCATTTGGTGCATCCACCGGGCCACGCACACCACTTGAGCAGCTCAAAGACAGTGATGAATTGGAAACCATTGCCAATAAATTCATAGACTCAATATCACTGGCTGGCTTCAGTACTGAACATAGAATTCGCCTAAAAGAATTTTTCAACTTGACTATTCAGTCTAGCCCTGAAAACCGGACATCTGATCTAGGAAACCTTGTGGGTCTACTTAGCCAGGAACAGTGAGTTTCACCAAAGATCTTGTCAAATGCAAAGCATTCGCCAATAGATTTAGAGCTCAATTGCAACCTGTTACCATAGCACCAGTTCAGACAACCATGAAGCTCCCAACACATACAGATTTCCGGGTAAATTTTAATAGTCTATTGTCTTGTTCTTATAAGCACTTGACTGAGACTAGTTCTAGATTTCTGAAAACCTTGCAATACTCATGAGGGCAGACTATCGTGTACGAATACAAATTAGACACAGCCTCGAAAAAAACTACATCAACAACGCAAATCAACCTTTTGCTGCTAATATCGCATTCCAGGTTGCCTTTTGTTATCAGATTGGATTTGGGGTGAAATCAAATGACATTCAGCGTCGTGTATGGCTTGAAAGAAGCTTGAGAAAACCCGACGATTTGAAGATCGAAAAAGAAGCGGTACGGCCGGCAAGGTGGAAAAGTAAGAGAATGCGCGAGCTCAATGGACTTGTACATATCGACCTTATTCACGAATATCGAGTATCTGGACTGAATAAACTGGACGAAGCCTGCAACGAGTACGAAAGAGAAGTTATTGATATGGCAAGAGAGTTTGGAGAGCACCATTTCATATGTTTGGCCAGCATGAATAACCTCGCATCGACTTACAGGAACCAGGGGCGATGGAAGGAGGCCGAGGAGCTGGAGGTGCAGGTCATGGAGACGAGAAAGAGGGTACTCGGCCAAGAGCATCCAGATACCTTGACCAGCATGGGCAACCTCGCATCGACATTCAGGAACCAGGGGCGATGGAAGGAGGCCGAGGTGCTGGAGGTGCAGGTCTTGGAGACGAGAAAGAGGGTACTCGGCCAAGAGCATCCAGATACCTTGACCAGCATGGGCAACCTCGCATCGACGTACAGGAACCAGGGGCGATGGAAGGAGGCCGAGGAGCTGGAGGTGCAAGTCATGGAGACATTCAAGAGGGTACTCGGCCAAGAGCATCCAGATACCTTGACCAGCATGGGCAACCTCGCATCGACATTCAGGAACCAGGGGCGATCAAAGTGGGCCGAGGAGCTGGAGGTGCAAGTCATGGAGACGAGAAAGAGGGTACTCGGCCAAGAGCATTCAGATACCTTGACTAGCATGGGCAACCTCGCATCGATATACAGGAACCAGGGTCGATCGAAGGAGGCCGAGGAGCTGGAGCTGCAGGTCATGGAGACGAGAAAGAGGGTACTCGGCCAAGAGCATCCAGATACCTTGACCAGCATGGGCAACCTCGCATCAACATTCAGGAACCAGGGGCGATCGACGTGGGCCGAGGAGCTGGAGGTGCAAGTCATGGAGACGAGAAAGAGGGTACTCGGCCAAGAGCATCCAGATACCTTGACTAGTATGGGCAACCTCGCATCGACGTACAGGAACCAGGGGCGATGGAAGGAGGCTGAGGAGCTGGAGGTGCAGGTCATGGAGACGGGAAAGAGAGTACTCGGCCAAGAGCATCCTGATACCTTGACCAGCATGGGCAACCTCGCATCGACGTACAGGAACCAGGGGCGATGGAAGGAGGCTGAGGAGCTGCAGGTCCAGGTCATGGAGACGAGAAAGAGAGTACTCGGCCAAGAGCATCCAGATACCTTGACCAGCATGGGCAACCTCGCATCGACATTCAGGAACCAGGGGCGATGGAAGGAGGCCGAGGAGCTGGAGGTGCAGGTCATGGAGACGGGAAAGAGAGTACTCGGCCAAGAGCATCCAGATACCTTGACCAGCATGGGCAACCTCGCATCGACGTTCAGGAACCAGGGGCGATGGAAGGAGGCCGAGGAGCTGGAGCTGCAGGTCATGGAGACGGGAAAGAGGGTACTCGGCCAAGAGCATCCAGATACCTTGACCAGCATGGGCAACCTCGCATCGACGTACAGGAACCAGGGGCGATCGACGTGGGCCGAGGTCCTGGAGGTGCAAGTCATGGAGACGAGAAAGAGGGTACTCGGCCAAGAGCATCCAGATACCTTGACCAGCATGGGCAACCTCGCATCGACATACAGGAACCAGGGGCGATGGAAGGAGGCCGAGGAGCTGGAGCTGCAGGTCATGGGGACGAGAAAGAGGGTACTCGGCCAAGAGCATCCAGATACCTTGACCAGTATGGGCAACCTCGCATCGACGTACAGGAACCAGGGGCGATGGAAGGAGGCCGAGGAGCTAGAGCTACAGGTCATAGAAATGATGAAGAGGGTACTCGGCGAGGAACATCCTGATTCCTTAACTAGCATGGCTCGCCTAGCATCAACATACCAAGTCCAAGGGCGGTTGGAGGAGGCTAAGGAGCTGTTTTTGCAAGTCATGAATATGAGAAAGTGGATACTTGGCCCAGAACATCCAGATACATTGACCAGCGTGGAGAACCTCGCTTCCGCGTACAGAAAACTTGGGCGGGGGAACGAGGCCGAAGAAGATTCAGATACTTTGGACGCCATGGGAAACCTTGCATCAACATACAGAAGCCAGGGGCGATGGAAGGAGGCCGAGGTGCTGGAGGTGCAGGTCATGGAGACGTTCAAGAGGGTACTCGGCCAAGAGCATCCAGATACCTTGACCAGCATGAATAACCTCGCATCGACATACTGGAACCAGGGGCGATGGAATGAGGCCGAGGAGCTGGAGGTGCAAGTCATGGAGACGAGAAAGAGGGTACTCGGCCAAGAGCATCCAGATACCTTGACCAGCATGGGCAACCTCACATCGACATTCAGGAACCAGGGGCGATGGAAGGAGGCCGAGGTGCTGGAGGTGCAGGTCATGGGGACGTTCAAGAAGGTACTCGGCCAAGAGCATCCAGATACCTTGACCAGCATGAATAACCTCGCATCAACATACTGGAACCAGGGGCGATCGAAGGAGGCCGAGGAACTGGAGGTGAAGGTCATGGATAAGAGAAAGAGGGTACTTGGTCAGGAACATCCAGATACGTTGACCAGCATGGATAATCTCGTTTCAACATATAATAGCCTCGGTAAGTTGAACGAGGCCAAAATTCTGTTTGTAGAAGTCAACGAGATTCGAAATCGTGTTGGCGGCGGCCATCAGTATACGGATATTACCAATTACCCCGCCTTCTTAGGCAGGCAGGATTTGGGGAGGGTAAATTGTACAATTGCTCCGGTACACGAGATACCTGAGATAAAGCAAGCTCTGAAGGATGGCCCCGTCTTGTCAACAACTCACACACAGTGCGAAACGGTGAAAAAGGAACCAGACCCTTTGTCGCTGCCCGTTTTATTGCCAGAAGAAATACACATTCCCGGATCGTGGCCTAGAGAGTATGTCTCTAATAGATCTGAGTCAATCGAATTTACCCCCTACGAATTAGGGTGTCTCGACAAAGCAAGGGTGATGCTGGAAGAGAAGCTAAATATTGATATATTCTGGTGGCTCTGTGACCCCCCTATTTGCCTCGAACCTGGCACGAAATTGCTTAAGATGACTTGGACATGTGTGCGTTCCCCTATTATTCAATATTTCCACTTATTCTTGTACCTAATGCCGTCTAGTCTTGCGGGTATCAAGCCTCTAGCATCATTAACCAAACTCTTGCTGAAAGATACCGGGCCATTTATCAACGTACCCCACCAGGAACAGGAACCTCTAATCCGTCACAAGCAACCAGCGCAGTACAATCTGAGCCCACAACCGCAACGTCTGCACGTCCCTCCACACCCCACGTTGAAGGGGTACCCAGCGGCGACAACAATTCCCCCTTACAGATGCAGTCTTTAACCCAATGCCAACCTCAATCAAGTTCAGACTTAGCCCAGAAACACCGCATAATGTGTTGCATTCCACAGACAGAGGATGTGTCGCTATTTGCACAACTACCAAAAGAATGGACCGAAGCTTACAATTATCATCAATTTTTTATAGATTTGAAGCGGGAGTATCATACAACTAGGGGTTGGAAACGTTGGTTTGAATTATCCCGCATCCGGCGAATAACATTCCGTTGTGTGAGTAAAGCCATTTATCGAGTGAAAGCGCTGAGTTGACTGATTAGTTCACTCACTGTCCGTCTGACGATCCGTTGGACGTATCTCATACCCAGTGCCATGGCCGAGAAGGATATCCATTAGCGGATGACCCTAGATATTCGGAGTATGAATTTTGGCCAAAACCACCAGGCAACCCACCTGTCATTCCCCATATCGGGTTGCTGCATTGTTTCAATAATCCCGAATGCGCACGCACGCCCCGCAAGTTTTTCGCTCGGATCCCGAAGAGGGTTCACGGAAAACTGCCAGGTGACGAAGGTGTTGTTTGGGGTGTACAGCTACAACAGGGTCTGTGCAATTTGAGTCTTTGGACTTTACTTGTTGTTATTTGGTTTGTGGTGGCCTTCGCCGATTGGTGGATAAGCGGTTACTTCAACAATCATCAAAAATCCACAGTCCTTTTAACACCGTTCATTGCAATAGCGGTTGTTCTGATGAAAATTCGCCTAACTAATGCTATCCACTATCATAACCTACCACACAACACCACAACTAACAATTGTGCCTACATGGGTTCCCAGCACAATGTGTACAATCACCCGATTTTCAATGGTGACCAGAGATGGACTGGAACGACATAAGTGTGCTTGTGCATTGACCTGTTGAGGCTGGTGGGTTATGATGTGTAATAAAGGAATATGGGTGACTTTTGATGCACCAAGCTTAGCTGCAAATTATTGTTGCATAGCTGTGTGCGGGAATCCTTGTAACAGATAGCAATAGACAGGATAGTATGACGCATGAACGTTGTTTACCCTTTTGGCATGGACCCTCGGGTAGCGGATAAAAGATATGGAGTGCGCGGGGGCGGAACTCGAAACCTCGGGAATGGCTAACCGTGTCATCTCAGACACCAACAATCGATACTCCCGGAAGCGAGATTTTGGGGACTCGAGGCTACTAACTTAGCTGGCCAACCTGAGTTAAACCTCTAGTGTGATAATGTGAAACCACTCAAGCTTTCGCTTATCGGTTCTGCTGGCAGATCCTCAGGCCGTACGACGTCTTATCGCTTCCGATGTGTCGGGATGTATGGGTAAACCTTGTACGCATTTAGCGAGCTCGATCCGGCAGGTGGGGTACGCTAAAGCGGGGTTATCCTTCACTCCCTCTAGCATAGCTTCGTCCAAAATTAATTCATCCATCTCGCTAGCCACGGGCATCTATTTACAAAGCACTGTCACATGAGCCTTACTTACCTACCTTTATAGAGCCGGTGAGATACATCTGTGATATGGTAAGCCTTATACTGATTGTGTGGTCTCGTGAGGCAGGAATGGCCGGCTTTGTCCCGAAAGTCGCTGTGCAACAAGGTATTCCTTCGGTGGACTACGTAACTGGTTCGAATGCGGTTATCCTTCTTGGTAACACTGATAGCGGTGAGCCTTTATTAAAATGCACTCACTTCAATCATATCTCCGATTGTTACATTTATAAGATCTGAGAGGTGTTACGGACCTGTTACAAGCCCACTATAAACGGTGCTGATGGTAAGGCATACAAATCTCCTGTATATATCTCGAATCTATCCGCATCTCTTCTCTCTGTATCTCAAATCTATGCACACCGGTCTTCTGTCCGCATCGCAACACCTATGATTACCAAAATGTCCAGAACAGGGTCTAGAGAGGTCACTCGAAGTCGCCGCTACACCCCTACATACTGTAATGTATGACCCTACATCCCGACAAGCGTGCAAGTAAGATTAATCTGGAATATACTTTACCGAGCTTAAACTTCATATCGGGGGTTGATTACATGCAGAATTGATTTATACTGCGCAGGTTACACCACCGCCTGGAGTAAGTGTGGATCGTCGTTGCAGTATGTGGCGGAGCACAGAGACGACGGTTAGACGAGGGGGTGGTGGAGGATATATTATCTGAGTTGAACAGAAAAGCAGCAGGCTTGTCAATAGTCTTAGCGGCTGACAGTCTTTCAAGGCCCACCATCGTCGTCCAGGGAGGGGCATGTATAGAACACCTAGGCCCTGAGTGGGGATCGAGTGGGCCCCAGAGGAAGTTGCCACTCCCTATCTCGGGGTTTTTTAGATTGAAAACAACGTGGGCACTCGTTTCGTAACGGATTATATAGCGCATAACCTATATCTCAGTTTTGGGCATAGGAACGCTGTATCAGGTGTGCATGACTACCAATTAGAGTAGAAGCTAGTCACTGACACTTCACTCGCTTCACCCAAGCATCACTCGGCTTACGTGAGGGGCGAGTTGTTATTGTAAAGCCTGGAAGGAAGTCGCCGAATTGACTCACAGGCTGCGGGCTCACACTCGTAGACTCATACACAAATTTTCACTCGCCACTAGTATTTCAAATCCATGGACTTCCATAGACTTCCACCGAGCTCAATACTCTCTTGTATATAAGACAGAGATTCTCCCTTTGATAGCATAATAGACTTTTTCCACTTTACACTCGCGACACCAGTATTCCCCTAGTCCAGGAACCCTCCGCCTTACAATCGTAGTCCGGGATCAGGTAGACATCCGCCCGCCCGGGACGGAGATTTGGGAAGCCTGAAAAGCAATACCCTTTCACTGACTCTGAGTCTAGAGGTAGGTCACGTTTAACAGAACTTGAAATACGAAGGTTCATAGGAGTACACTTAGCTACCAAGTATGATTGGAAGGGCAGTACTCTCGTAAAGGTTACCTTAAAGTGTTACATTCTACAACTGCCAGTGCAGTGTGCCTTTGTTCAGGTGCATTTTCTATTCCGGACCTTCACTAGATACGCCTTTGATTAGTGGCATTTCTAAATTACACTCACATCTCGACTACAAACAGTGCCTCTCTAGTATATCTACCTGTCCTTACCAATGGTACCGTATCACTGTATGTTAAAACATCGAAACAAAATGCCAAGGTTCTATATGTAGATAGAAAATGCAGTTTCATTCATCTACGCACTCCATTCCCATTACAATTCCTATCGCCACCACCGCCGAAAGTCAAAATGCACGTGCCCAAGACAACCTGGCATATGCCGAACACCAAACTGCGCTGAAGTTGAAGACACTTCAGAGAGTGACAGCCGAAGGTTATGAGATGGACGGCAGTAGATGATGCGAAAGGACTTGAAAAATGTGAGGCAAACCTCATGTAGTTGAGCGCACGAGATGGCAGTAGAGAGAACTTCAAGAGGCGGAACGAGAATGGCAAACCGTGTCCTCAGTTACCGACAATTAATACTCCCGGCAGTGATTCTGGGGAAGCCAAATGAAGGTCTGGAGACTACTGGTTTCGCTGGTCACATTGAGTTAGTGTCAGGTGGGTGATGTGAAGCCACATCAAACTTTCGCTTATCGGTACTACCGGTGGGCAGTCTGACGCCTTATCGTTTCCGATGTGTTGGGATGCAAGGTTAATCCTTGCACACATTTGGCGTAGCATCTATTTACAAAGCATGGTGACTTGAGCCTACTCATCCGCCTTTGTAGAGCGAGTCCGTTGCATCGGTGATATGGTAAGCCTTATAACCAATGTGACTTCGTCGTACAGGAATGGTCAGATTTGTCGCGACAGAACGCAATGCAACTAGGTATTCCTCAGTGGACTTCTTGACTGGTTTAGTGGAGATGCAATTATCATTCTAGGTAATGCTGACGGTGGTGAACCTTCTCAAAATGCGGAGCTTCTCCAGACAGGGCGTGGCGACTGTCTGGCGCTGATATGGATTGTTTGACTTTGCTAAAGTGGTAGGCATTTTAACCATGAAAGGTGAATGTGAATAATTAGCGCGACACCCTACTATATATCCATGCAAATTACCTTCGCAACACATTTTCGTCTGCCATCGGTGTATCACTATTCCCTCTTTATCATTTCCTCTTTGATTTCTGTTTGAACAGAGCTTTCGGTCTATGTTTGGTACGTATATGAACCATTTCGGGGGCTTTGTTGCAGCAGTTGGACTTGCGAATACAGAGAGATCTTGGTGTGTATAGTCTACCATTAGATAGTTGGTTAGACAACCGAGTCATTATTTCTAATTGACCTCAACACTGCTCACAACTCGTCACTAGCTACTTGCAACTCGGATATTCCGCGGTTGGCGAGATGGGGGTTCAAGTTTGCGCAATCTACACCAATCCGCGAAATCGAGTGAGTAAGGGGTGATCAACTTGATGTATGAGTGTGGAATTTCTTGTTCTAAATTTTCTTTTGTTCATCAGGCAAATTCAACTAGGAACTATAAACAAAGATGTTCGAATGAAATATTACTCCCCTGGCGTATCTGATAATCAACACTCCGGTCATAATTGTTAGCTTTAGCCGAGTACAACAGTCCGCATTAGCGCCGTACAAGTCGGCACGCCCTGTCCTGAGAAGTTCCGCTCAAAATGCACTGACTTCGATCATATCTCATTGTTACATATCTAAGATCTGAGCCATGTTACAAACCTGTAGAACTCAGCGTAAACGGGGCTGATGGTAAGGCACACAAGTCTCCTATATATAGTTTCTCCTTCTCGTCCCGCTGTAGTTTAAGTCATCGCACACTGTTTACCTATCTAACATATCTGTATGGCTTTAGTAATAGAACCTTATTACTGTTCCTTTGAAACCAAATGCCAATGTTCTATTTGTAGAAGGAAATAGCAGTTTTCTTACGTCTCTACTCCATTCCCGTATAACTCCTATTGCCACCCCCGCTGAATGTCAAAGTGCTCGCTCTCTAGACAGCCTGGCATATGCCGAGCACCAAACAACGCAGAAGCTGAGAACACAATATAGCCAAGGCTGGACGGTAGCGGACGTTGCAAAGGGACATGTAAAAGGTGAAGCAAACCTCATGGTGTGGTTGAGCAAAATGTTGAGAACAATCGAGTACGAATAATGATGTTGAGTTGTCCATCGTACAGAAGTGATTGTCTACCACATAAAAAGAGAGTAAGATAGGCATATATACAAATTAGAAAGAAGCATATCGGGAACCGGAAGCACTACATCTAGAGCCCAATTAACTCCCCAGCAGAGGTTCTCCGAGAGTCGAGTCTAGACCGGATATGTGATTATTTGGAAGTCCAATATCGCACCTACTACCTAAGCCCGAGGTTAACAAGGGGAGTCGAGGAAGTTTCGGTCTAATACCTAACGGCCTTCGGGCTAAATCCCGAGTCAACACGCACGGGCTGACCGTACACCCGGCGAAGCGGGCACAATGTAGCTAAGAAAGGCACGGGGAGGAAGTGCACAATAAGAAATACAGTTGAGGTTGCATGGTGGAATGGTGGCATGGCATCGTGGCTAGGGAATGCCAAGAGAGAAACGCATGAGACAAAAGGCATGGAAGAAAAGGCCCAGAAATGTCACTTTTATGAAGGTACTGTAGTTCCATTTATCATGCCTTTTATTTGCATGCAAAAGAACCCCTAACCTATTTCTTCCACTTAAATGCGTTCATTTTTTGGTGTAAGAAAAGCAATTTTCAGTGCCTTTCCTAGTGCTTTTAAAAAGTACATTTCTGACACCTTTGGAGAGCTCATCCTTACTCCTACTAGTTATAGTTACGAAGGCAAAAGATTTCGTATACTGAGCCCACTTGATTACTAGCTATGTATGAAATACATAGCCCGATATAGGGCCTAAAAATGTGAAGTGTTTCTGGAAAGCTTTATCCCACATGGTCGCTCACTCATGCATAATGTGTTGCCCGCGCTGCTTCTCACTTGAATCGTATAGATCCTATACACTGATTACCCCGCGGTTGGCCAGTAAAGTTTCGCAACGAAGGTTCCGCTGCCGAAGTATCTTTTGGTAGTTTTTGCAGTGAATGGATGCTTCGGGGGTGCGGTGCACATGAATATATTTATATCCACATTCATCCAAGCTAATAACAGACAAATTAGAATGAAGACATCAATATATAAGGCCTGTAAAGTGACAGTTGACCAGATAATAAATGAAAAAAAAAAAAGAAAACTTGAGATAAGCCAGCGGAGTTTAACCAAAGAAACAATTCATCCTCTTAGTCGGAATTTTTGACACTAATTATCTAGGTATTACTATATTGGAGGCAGCTTATAGAAATGAAGTCGGTATTGGGAATAATAATCATATTAGCAAGAATCAGTCTCCGAAACTTCACCACAGGATTTGCTGGAATTTAGCGATGAAGTCTTCCCTGCTGCTAATGGTTAGATATGGAGTAATGCGACAGGATAATGAAAGAAGAAATACCTTCCGGCCGGCGGCAGGTGAATGTGCCAGCTAATCTTGACAACCTGGAATTACCTTGGACAGTTTTTGAATTTGTTCTCTAGTTTGGGAAATCCAGCTCGCGGAGGTCTGGGTGTGTTCGTGATCAGCGCCGAGTGCCTTCATCCGTCCATCCCATGCTCGTTCGAACCATTCCAAGGCTTCCTCATACTGTCCCTGGGAAGCAAAATAAATCCCCATGTTGTTAACGGTTTTCAGTGTCGATGGGTGGTCTTTTCCATGCACATTCTCTTTGCCAGCCAATGCTCGCTCGTACCACTCCCAAGCTTCTTCATAGCGCCCTTGATTTGTAGTCACAACTGCGAGGCTGTTGACAATTTCTAACGTCTTTGGATGGTCATTTCCATGGATCTTCTCATAATCAGGTAACACTAGCTGGTACAATGCTAGCGCTATGTCATGCTTTTCGTCAGACCAACTCATCCTCGCGACAGTGCGAATATTATCGAATGTCGCTAAATGGTCTTTCCGATGTTCCATACCATATGCAGCCAATGCGCGCCTAAACATATCAAGTGCATCTTGATATCGTTTTAGTACTTGCAATATGATCGCAATTGCAGTGACAGTATTGAGGGTCGTCGGGTGGTCTTTTCCAAGTGCTTTCTCATAACTCACCAATGCCCGCTCGAACAACTTCAACGCTTCGTCACACCGTTGCTGGGCCGCTACCGACCACCCCAAATTGAACACGGCAGCAAGTGTCAAAGGATGGTCTTTTCCATAGATCTTCTCAGAACCAGCTAATACCCGCTCAAACAATACCTGAGCTTGTTCGTTTCGGCCCTGATTGTGAACCATTATCGCCATATTATTGATAACAAGTAGTGTTGATGGATGATCTTTTCCCTGAACCTTCTCACAACCAGCAAGAACCCGCTCAAACATCTCAAGTGCTTCGTCGTAGCGTTCTTGCGCTTGATATTGTTTCGCAATGCAATTGACGGTAAGGAGTGTTGATGGATGATCTTTCCCATGGACTATCTCGAATCCACATAACGCTCGCTCCAACCACTCCAGTGCTTTTTCCGAATGCCCCTGAGCTTCAAATACTAGCGCCATACTATGGACTGCGGTCAATGCCAAGGGGTGATTCTTTCCATGGATCTTTTCCGCGCCAGTCAATGACCGCTGGAACCACTGCAGTGCTTCTTCATACCGTGCTTGATGATGAAATAACACCCCGATGTTGCAGACGGTGGTAAGTGTCCATGGGTGGTCTTTCCCATGAACCTTCTCATAGCCAGACAGTGCCCGTTGGAGCCATACAAACGCTTCGTCATATCGAGCCTGAGTCAGATACACAGCCGCAATGTTGTTGACGCTGGTTAGTGTCATCGGGCGGTATTGCCCATGCAACTTCTCATAACCCGCCAATGCCTGTTCGAATCCCTTCAGTTCCTCGTCATACCTTCCTTGGGATTGGAATACTGTCGCGATATCGTGGATAATGTCCAGAGCGGATGGATTGTCTGTTCCTTGTTTCTTGTAGCCGTCTAAAGCCTGCTGAAACCACTCCAGTGATTCATCGTACCGTCCCAGTGTATCAAGCACCACTGCTACGTAGTTGATGGCAGACAGCGTGTCTGGATGCTCCGGACCGGATATTTTTTTATAACCACTCCAGGCAGCCTTATAAAATTCCAACGCATCGTCAAATCTTGCCCTTGATCTGTAGTACCATGCCAGGTTATACCGGAGTCTACACATCTGTGCAAGCTCAATTCCCACTTCCTGGGCATGTCGAAGCGTCGTCAAGGCATGTGTTGAGATTTGTTCGCATTTTCTCCAATTTTCAGGGTCTCCTATATTGCTAGGAAAATAGGAGTCGCAAAGCGTCACAGCGAAACTCGAAAAAAGGGATTCTTTGCCCGGGTCGATTAGGTTCTGCGACATCTCGTGGACTAGGTCGTGTAGGCAAATGTTTCCTTCCTGTTTTCGCGCAATAAGGCCCGTCCCAGATAGAATTGAGATTGCGTTTTCCAGTTCTTCGGAATGTGAAAAAACCAGCTGAAGTGTTGTGCGGGATTCTAACGACTTGCTGTGAGTCTCGGGGGTATTTCGTTTAGTTCGGGACACATCGGAGGAGCTAGCCTGCGTTATAGCATCTGATCCACCTGCGTGTAATCGACTAAGAAAGCCTCGAATTTTTGGTTTGATGTGTTGAAGCGCGCGGCTATTCCCCATTCCATCCGCCCTGCATCCTTCCACGCCTGGACCTTCCAGAACAGCCATTCTTTTCTTTATCGCCACCTCTAGGAGTTCCATAGGTATGTTGTGATAATCAAGCTGTGCCATAAGTTTCAGCAAGGCTATTGCAACGGGTTGCACGTGCTTTAGAGCAAGCGTGAACGTATCGTAAAAATTTGAGCTTCTAACTAAAGGATTTAACTTGAGAGTTTCCACTTTCTCTCGTCGCAAAAGATCCAGATACTTGGAGAGTGTCCATCGACGGTGATAAAGACACGTTGCGCTCTGGTCAATGGCTAGGGGCAAACCACCTACCTCGTGGCCCAATTCTGCCGCCCGCTGACGATCTTCCGGGCTGGCGGCTTCGAGATCCATCCCAGCACACTTCAAAACTAAATCTATACACTCGTCTAGATCCATAGGCAATAGTTCCAGCTTTCCAGATGTTCCAAGCGTCCTCGCCACAAGTTCGTCCCGCGTGGTAAAAAGTATAACTCCGCTATCGTTTGCCGGAAGGAAGTGTCTTATAACAGTAGTTGAAACAATATTATCGACCAAGAGAAGCCATCCGGTGGACTTTGTAAGCCAATCTTTGACTACTTCAATCATGATCTCCTGACGAGTTTCTCTTGCCAGCAGTAATAGAGCGTGTATCGCTTCAAAGCCTTGGACTAGATTTTCCCGGGTTGTGGCATCGACATGGAACACGTTACAGTCGGGCCTGGTCGCTTTATAATCCTTTGCAAATTTTAAAAGAAGTTGAGCTTTCCCGCTTCCGGGCATTCCGTACAGCGCAACTCGTTTAGAACTGGGCGATAAATTTGGCGGTGAAACGGTGACAATTGTGTTTATAGCTTCCAGCAGGCGCATCCTTCCCTTCAGTATTAGCAACATCTATATAGTTATCCGGCCATTGGGAAATACCTTCCTGTAAACCTTGGACTCAACAGATCCGGTACTTTAAATATCCCAATTGGAACTGTGGGGGTACTTCCGCTTTGCTCTGTTGAGAAAAGCGAATGAGAATTCATGATCAAAGAAATAGCCCGTTGAACTTTCAAGTCTCCGGACATCCCTGTTAGCAATTAGATGGCACTGATAAGATTAGACCCTATTTGATTCTTTAATCTTTGATGTGTCGCCAAGGGCGCTTATGACAGGTGTCTGGAGACTTGAAAATTTGACGAACAGCAGAGACACTTGGAATGAACTTGCCGATACGTCCCAGTCCTACTTATGATTTAGCTGTAACGACCGTTTAAAATTACGGCACATGCATACCGTCGGTATCATCCTCATCTGATCCGCCTGCGCAGCGAGGTCAATCTCCTCAGAATGTTTGCATATCTTCTCCTCGATATTGCTAAATAGCTCCTGCAATGAGCTCCATAGCGAAGCGGCTATTGTTCCTGCAAATAGATGTCTTAGTAAACCTCTCATTCAGATGTTTCTCACACCCAGACATATGTGGCTGTGGTGGCGCGGTTGTAGTGCCGTAAATTCTCGCAAGCTCGGACGATTCCGGTCCACCAGACAGCGAACGAGAAACCAGCCACCCCGCTTCTAGGCACGAGAGAAATACAGATAATTATTGCCAAATTCGTTACACTTACTTATTCTAGACCTCCCGTAGAATTTTGTGACCTCTAGGCAGAACCCAATAACATCGTCGTAGAAACTTAATTTCATGTCAGTAATAACCGGCAATAGGTTCCTCGCTCATTACAAACCGCACAAGTCTCCCCCGTAAAAGCGGCGTCACCCCCAGTATGTCAACATATACTGAATATCTCTCGAGACACAGCGAGATGCGTTCGACAAGTTCGCATGCTTTTTCGTAGGCGCTGTGAAGGTCTCGAAGGATCTACTTGCTGTCAACGTGCCAACGCTTCAATTCGTTTGCCGCGGAATAGTACTATTAGGATAAACTTGATAGAACTCCAAACTAGGGCGGATGTAGCGGGATCTATAATGTACATCAGAACGAGATGATACCTAACGAGCGGGAATAAACATACTAGACTGAACCGCTGAATCTACAACCCCAGTGAACCTCTCGATTTTTGCAACGACCTGGGGGGATATGCTATGAAAACGCCGGTCAACGGCATTTCTCTCGTTTTCATTCTTTGCTTCTGCTTCTTTGACTGCGGTGAGCACATCTGCAAGACCAGTTTGTTGCTGGATGAGCGCAAGTTGTGACGCGTTGATCTGCCCTTCCTGATGAAGTTGTTCATAGCGCGAGAGAGCTTCTGAATAGACTGAGGTGAGGGAGCGATCGGAAGACATTGTCGTCGTGAAGGATTTGTGAATGGTGAGAAATTGCGTGAGGATTAAGGAGAAGTTTCCTGTGGCTGAATATGTCGAGCCATAGGAGTACAAACTTAATGCATCCCACCGAGAATGCGGCTGGGCTCGCTTTAATTTTCCAAATGGGCTGAAGCCACCCCCTGTTGGGACTTCGGCCGGCGTTTTCAGTGAAGCACTGCACTTAGGCTTAGCGAGAACTTTATTCTTTAGAAGGTGTTTGACTGCACTTAAGTAGGCCTTATTGATTGTAGTTTGTTTGTTAGTTACGTGATATTAAACGAGAGAGGCTTTCACTTTTTTGGGCTGTTGTATTAGAGCAATTCAGCCCCGTCGTTCAGCCCCGTCGCCGAACAACCGTGTTGTAACTTTTCCGACTAGTGAGATTTTGGTATATTCAGTTTATCTGCAGGCTGTGGTGGCGGGAAAGTCGCAAAAAAGATGTCCTGCAGCGAGGCTGAACGACTGTATTGTCTCGTCTCTAGTCATTACACTTCTAAGAGTAAACTCTAACCGCTCACCGTCTGACAGCTATTACAGCCACATTGGCACGAGACAAATAAATGTAAACCCAAGTTGTCAAGAAAAGTCGATTGTCCAAATTAACTCTCTGCGAGTGATTAAGAGTGATCAACTTCACGGGAGAATAAATATGCCCAGCCCTCGTTTGCATCTGGAATTTTGTTACCAAAATTACCTATTCTTAATCGGTTAGTCGGCTTCCTAGCCGCCATATTTCCAATAGAAAAGGCACCTGGTCCCAATCCTGAATATTTGATAACTCCTAATGACAAGACACCCTGCGAAAACTGTAAAGCTTCTTTCTCAAAGATCGCTCGCGGTCAATTTAAAGTCTTAAATTTGTATTTCAGCGAAACTTCATCAACCGAATAGGTAGTAAGGCTCAAGCAACCTACTCTAGCAGGAAATATTGCAACAGGGTGTAAAGAGTATTTCTTAAAAGCTGTACAGATTTAGCCCGGTTGCTTTTTCTTCCCAACTGAATGTATGACGATACCTGCAGCCTATGAAGTGATATGGTAACAGTGGTGGTGGTGATGGTGGTGGTGATGGTAGTGGTGACGAGTGAGCAGTATGTGTGTTTGGGGGCACAGAATCATGAGAACGCTCGCCGATCACAAACGATCACTCGAGTTCCCACGTGTGGGTTTTGTTGAAATACTGATTGCTAGAAGCTTATGTTCTAAAGTACAGGTACAATCATGATCTTATATACGGCGTGCAGAGTATGCCTTTGCACGCATGCATGCGCACTTAGCTGGCATCTCTAGCTGAGTCTGGCATCTCCAGCTGAGTCTGGAATGACCATCATCTTAGAGAGATTATGCATTAGCCCAACTGAAGCCATACGTCAGGGAGATAAACCATATATGCAACAGGTTTTTAAGTATTTTATTATTTTCCAAAGACAATGTGCAAGCTGTGCCTATGCTGGTTCCTGTAGACACAGAAGGACAGGCTATGCTCAACGAAAAATAGCCGACAACATCGGTACTTAGGTAGGTATTCTACGCGCCCCCACGTTCTGTCGCATCTGCTGACGCCAGGATAATCAATCCTTGCATCTATTTGGCGAGCTCGATCCGGCTGGTGGGGCACACTCAAAAGCAGGGTTATTTCAAGACCCCCAAAAACACAACCGAACACAACCCTTGCAACTTCAGCGGGAGTCGGTGCTGTCTCTCTAATGTCGTCCTTACGTTTACTCACAACCTCAACACATCCCTCACTGCATCAGCACACACAATTACTAACTCCACACTCCCAACCTCCAGCGGCACAGGCGACAATGTTGATGAGAGCATGCCTGCCGTACCTAACAGGTAAGACACCACCAAGATCAGAGGCGAGAATGTGGGGCTCAGAGGTCATACGAAGGTGTCAATGCGGTGAGAGAGGTGAAGGCGGAGCGCTGACGCAGAGGATTAGGTTGCCGTGGGAGGTGTTGTGGAATGGTTGTCTTACACCAGACGTAGAAGCGATCTTGCTGAATTACATGCTATCTCTCGTCCCACGTTATAGCCATTGTTGCTTATCCGATAGTGGTAAGTGGCTCAGAGTGGCAAAGGGTGGCGAGGCATCATAGTTTTCTTCTATAATTCTCTGTATATTAATCGAATCTTTCTCCTTCTCTCCTTCTCTCTTCTCTGTATCATAGAATCTGCACGCACGATTCTCCCATACGTTGCTTTAGCAACACCACATTTATACCCAGCCGCTTTCTGTCTGGAACCGAACAACTCTGACATGGGAGAGTGTAAAGCACCACCTCTAGCAGAAGAAAATCTCTAAATAATTCAAATATCAAGGATTATAAGGGCTTGGATAGATTTTTGTACATTTTGCGGCGATATTATTGTGGCTGATGAGGTATTGCTGTGGGTTAAATTTCTGTGTCGGAGCTGGAGTTGTACACAACTGGTGGTGGAATAGCATATCGGAGAATTCCGTTTGAGATTTCTTTACAGCCACCGATTATTTTCTCATCTACAAGTAAGTATAATGAACATAAAATCAGAGAGTAGTTGCTTGCCCCTTCTCTGACACTAGTTTTATAAATATCGGGTCTATATTCGCAATGCTGGGGACGAAGTATACCATCACCGACGTTCCAGATTTATCTGGCAGTGTTGCACCAATCAAAACTTTAGAAATTTGCTGGTAGATAAAACACAACGCACTTTCCACTCACTTCAAGTCCGGCAACAAATTGAGTACGCCCATGGTTGACGGTCTAGCGGTGATATCTGATACCAGACCTTGCGGGTTGGAGAGCAGGAACGACTAGCGTATCAAGTGACGGGTTGGTGTAGACAAGATAATGTGGCAGAGTCGCAGATTTTCGCGTTGTCTCTGGTGTGGAATATAGTTACGAACGACTATAATTGGTAAAGTTTAGATGGAACTGCAGAGCGCTGCTACAGGAAGCTAAATCGGAGCTAAATGGTTGTGCATAAGCTGCATATGTATGTATCTACTAAAGTTCACTGGGCGAAACTTTATCTAATAATTGGTTTCATCCTACTCTATTTAACGACGCGCTACGTGTGCGGAAATCAGACTCGATCGCGTTAGTTCAATAACTTCAATGGAACTTCACACTCGACGTTAAACGAAACCTTCGCTAATTAGATCGTTTGATTTTGATTGTCATGCTAAATCTCGATCTGATCAGAAATTCTTACCTCGTTCTACATTCATGCTACATGCAATCGTACAATTGCGAATAGAGTGATTCAGCCCCGTTGCCGAACAAGTTATTCCAAACTTTTCGGCTTGCAGAGCCTGCAGATAAACTAGACTTCGTGCAGGAGAGTCAGGGATTGACAGCACAGGCAATGGAGCAGCAGTAGAGCACCAGTGTGAGGTCATTCGTAACCTGCAATCTTCAACACTACTGCATTTTCTGCAGGCTAAAGCAAGGACAACTAGCATCGGAAGGTTGAAAAATTCGTCCGCCAACGGGGTTGAGCCACTCAAATATGTGGACCGCTAGTAGCTACCACGTTGGGCGGGTTTAACCACTCTAACGTCATAATTAGTTCGCCAGATGTTATCTTGCTCACATGCTTTTGGGATATTGATGTGTTGGCATATATCAGTGGTAGACTCAGCGCACCGTTTCTCGATTACCTGGTTGATTGGGTACAAAATGGTATGACGCATACATATTCTACAGCCTTCTTTGCAACGATTTATTACTGGTCAATCCAAATTGTGTTCCGATTTTCGGTCGCTATCTCAGAAGCACAGCCCGAATGACTTGCCCACAGGGTACTCGAGTTACGCGGAAGACGTGTCTCAAAAATGCACACCCATCTTCAAACTCTACGCATAATACTGTAAAATACTTAAGTCAGCGAAAGCCTCTGCTATTCCACTACTGTTACTGCTCCCATCATTATCCATCCGATATTCACATTCTGACATAATCGTGACTGGTACTGAATCAATGCCGCCAACTACTGGAACTTTGCGTACGGGCGTTTGGGTTACATTCTCTGCGATTGTCGTAGTTTTGGCAACAGTTATGAGCCTAGTCGTTGATTTCCCTACAAAAGATGATACAGGCTCAAACGCAGTTGGCTTGAAGTTATTAGCTGAAGGCACGGATCCAACCGTAGAGTACGCCATTTAACCCACCCTATAAAATTTGGCCTTCTGATATTAGTACATGGCTAACAAGGGGTCTCGCGGCATAGCGTTGTCGCTATCCACGGGCTTGACGGACACTGGAATGCCACTTGGACTGTTGGGAACGAATTCTGGATCAAAGATTACCTACCTGACGTTATACCAAAGGCTCGCATTTTTTCTTACGGCTATGACTCAAGAACACACGGCTCAAAGCAACTCTCCACACAGAGCATTTATGAGATCGGCAGAGACTTGGTGGTTGACTTAGCTTTCGAGAGGAACCAGGCCAATGTAGGTGCAATTTTCTGTCGACGTCTGTCGTTATCTATTCTACTAATAAGTGTACAGGTACAAAGGCGTCCAATCATCTTCATTGCCCATAGCCTTGGCGGCATTGTGGTAAAAAGTGTAAGTAACACTGACCTTACCAACCCCAAAAGCTCACACGTACGAGATCTGTCTAACACCCTTCAAGGCCCTTAGCTATTCACACAATCTCAATGAAGGTCACCTCGCAGACCAAAAAGCTGTCAAGCTCTCCACTTATGGTATTCTGTTCATCGGTTGCCCTCACCAAGGGGGAGCTGGTGCTGGGATGGCAACAATTCTTGCGCGGATGGCCTCAGTAGCCACGCCTACTAACACGAAAGTTTTACAACATCTCCAAAGAAGCTCAGAACTACTCCAAGAACAGCAAGATCGGTTCTTATCAATTAGTAGGGACTTTGTCATAAAGTTTTTCTATGAAGTGTACAAGACAAAAGTACCTGGATACGGGCATGTTCATGTAGGATACCTCAGTCCTGTAGTAGTGATCTTTCTGCTGATAATTTGTCCTTGTAGATTGTCCCCCAAGATTCAGCAATCATACCGGGCACGGCCAATGCCGAGATAATCTCCCTCCAGGCTGATCATAAAAGTATGGTCAAATTTCACGAAAGAGGTGATCCGGGATTCGAGAAAATCTCAGGGCGACTTAAACAAATGGTCAGCGATGTGCTTAACTGGGGTCATGACAATGGAAGCAAGGGTACGTAAGCAACAACGTAATGATAGGATACTGGAGGGGTAATAATACTTACGGTTATGTACTTATAGAGTCTACAAACAAACCATATGATAACTTTAATGTTCCATTTCGATTGCCTTACGACAGAGATGACAAATTTACCGGTAGAAAGGATATACTGGGCGAGCTGGATGAAAAGTTAATGAAAAGTTCTGGGGAACCACGACGCAGCACTCTAGTTCTCTACGGAACTGGAGGAGTTGGCAAAACAGCAATTTCCATCGAATACGCCATCACTCGACGCTCAGCATTCAGTTCAATATTCTGGATCGATTGCAGCAGCCAGTTGGACACTCGTCGTAGCTTCAGGTATGCTGCAAAACGACTTGTGAGACATTATGAACGGAAGTATCAGCCCGGAGTAGCGAATTACACTGAGATAGCTGCCAAGTTGCATTTGTCCGGTTTGGTGGATTCAAATGGATTTGTATCTGAGGACTACAAGGACAGCGGTCAAATTGTCGATGCGGTTAGGGAGTGGCTTGAGAATGAGCACAATCAACGGTGGCTGCTTGTATTTGATAATTGCGATGATATAGCTTCCTTTCGGGTTCAAGACTTCTTTCCCCAATGCCCACACGGAAGCATACTTGTTACAAGTCGAAGAAGAGATTTTGATAGGTCTCTTCGAAGCATTGAAGTGGACGATATGAGCATGGATGACGCTCTCCAGATGCTAAAGGCAATTGCAAACTTACCCGAAGAGTATTTTTTGGCAGGTACAGCATTACAAGATTTATGTTATATCTCAACTAGTGCTAACATACAGCGCAGAAATAAATACAGCCACGAAACTGCTGTCTGAGCTCGGATGCCTCCCTCTTGCAATCAAACACGCAGGGTCCCATATGGCCGTCAGAAATAGGTCTTTGAAGAAATTTTTGAACATATATACCCGCAATGGTATAATATTATATACCGATCATCAATCAAATCCACTGTGGAGCGATCGAAAAAATGTCATTGCACTCACTACATGGGAAGTATCATTTGCCGCAGTCAAACAAGACTTTCCAATAGCTGCAGAACTATTGCAATTGTTCGGCTTCTTAGCTAGGGAAGATATATGGGAAGAACTATTACGCCTTGGCTATCATAATCTGCCCCAGCAGGGTGAGTTCCCAATATGACCTATTGAAAAAATGTGACTAATGTTGCTTCTATTATAAACTAGATTCGGTAGAGACATCCATCAATATTCTATGCGCTTATTCTCTTATTAAGTGCAACAGCATTGGAAGCCGCTTAGAATCCTTCTCTATTCACCCTTTGGTACATTCTTGGGCGCAGGCACGCTCTCGTTCTGATTTGAAATTGCAACGAACTCTTTCAAGACAGGCACTTGAGCTAGTTGCTCGTGCAGTACGTTTGGCGAAAGAGGGGGCAGGCCAAAGCATGGATAGAAATTTGGAACGACGCATCATACCACACCTCCACGCCGCTTTTAACAATGCTGTGGCATATTTATCGACCAACCCGGAATCAATCAGCAACCAACCACCGCCAATTATTAGCAAGGGAACCAGCGGCCAGTATCTCTACAGGCTATTTGAAATTTGTGAAGGTTGGTATTTTTGGATGTGGGGAAAAGTCGAGGACTTCCGGCGTTACTTTCTAATGTGGTGTTCTTCAAATATTGAATCCGGCAGCGACATATGGCGATTGGCATACAAGCTAGGACCAATTTACCGAAAACAGCAGCATTACAGCTGGGAAGAAGCTATATATCGTTGGGCGCTTTCTGAGGCAAAAATGAGGTTTTCCCAGAAACACCCTGCATCGCTCGAGATCGTTGGCGACCTAGCACAGTCAATCTATGCACAAAAGCGGTATGACGAAGCCTTAGCGTGGTATAACTGGACATACACTGTAAGGAAAAACGTCCTAGGACGCACCCACCCTGCAACAATGGGCGCCCTCATAGGAATAGCGCAAATTTACGGGGAAGAGAAAAGATTTGAGGAAGCAGAACAGCTGCTCTTCACCGCGTACATTTGGAGGGAAAAGAAACTTGGGAAAGAAGACTTCTCAACCCTCAATTCTGCTTCGATACTAGGTACTTTACTCAGCGATAAAGGAGATTACGATAAAGCCATCGGGTGGTGCAAGCGTGCGCTAGTTGGATACGAAAAGTCTCGTGGAGTGAAACAGCCAAATACTTTGGGAACCATGGTCATTCTCGCTGTAACATACATCAAGCAGGAGCGGTGGGCAGAGGCCGAGCAGCTATATGTGCAGGTCGTCGAGACGAGCAAGACGGTACTCGGCGAAGAGCACCCACATACTTTGCGAAGCATGGTCATTCTCGCTGTAACATACATCAAGCAGGAGCGGTGGGCAGAGGCCGAGCAGCTATGTGTGCAGGTCATCGAGACGAGCAAGACGGTACTCGGCGAAGAGCACCCAGATACTTTGCGAAGCATGGGCATTCTCGCTGTGACATACATCGGTCAGGAGCGGCGGACAGAGGCCGAGCAGTTATGTGTGCAGGTCATCGAGACGAGCAAGACGGTACTCGGCGAGGAGCACCCAGATACTTTGGGAAGCATGCGCAATCTCGCTGTGACATACATCAATCAGAAGCGGTGGACAGAGGCCGAGCAGCTATGTGTGCAGGTCATCGAGACGAGCAAGACGGTACTCGGCGAAGAGCACCCAGATACTTTGGAAAGCATGCGCAATCTCGCTGTGACATACATCAATCAGAAGCGGTGGACAGAGGCCGAGCAGCTATGTGTGCAGGTCATCGAGACGAGCAAGACGGTACTCGGCGAAGAGCACCCAGATACTTTGGGAAGCATGGGCAATCTCGCTGTGACATACATCGGTCAGGAGCGGTGGACAAAGGCCGAGCAGCTATGTGTGCAGGTCATCGAGACGAGCAAGACGGTACTCGGCGAAGAGCACCCAGATACTTTGGGAAGCATGGGCAATCTCGCTGTGACATACATCGGTCAGGAGCGGTGGACAGAGGCCGAGCAGCTATGTGTGCAGGTCATCGAGACGAGCAAGACAGTACTCGGCGAAGAGCACCCAAATACTTTGCGAAGCATGCGCAATCTCGCTGTGACATACATCAAGCAGGAGCGGTGGACAGAGGCCGAGCAGCTATGTGTGCAGGTCATCGAGACGAGAAAGACGGTACTCGGCGAGGAGCACCCAGATACTTTGGGAAGCATGTGCAATCTCGCTGTGACATACATCAAGCAGGAGCGGTGGGTAGAGGCCAAGCAGCTGTATGTGCAGGTCGTTATTAAGATCAATCGAGTACAAATAGAGATATAGAATTGACTATCGTACAAAAGTGATTGTCTAAAGAGCAAAGAGAGAGAAAGACAGGCAAATATATATGGGAGAGAAGAGGCATACTCGGCGAAGCCGAGTATCACATCCGGAGACCGATGCCGAGCATCACTGCTGGGGCTAGACCTACTCTTCGGCATGGGGGCTGGTGGCGGCCCATGGGGGCCGCAAGCCACCGGCCTCATGCCCGCAGCCTTAGACCGTTGGGGGCTGTAAGCCCCCGAATGCCACACAAGCCATCGGGCCAATTCCCGTGCCTACAGTCATCGAGACGAGCAAGACGGTACTCGGCGAAGAGCACCCAAATACTTTGGGAAGCATGCGCAATCTCGCTTGGACATACATCAATCAGGAGCGGTGGGCAGAGGCCAAGCAGCTGTATGTGCAGGTCATCGAGACGAGCAAGACGGTACTCGGCCATGAACACCCAAATACTTTGCTAAGAATGGGCTATCTCGCTTGGACATACATCAATCAAGAGCGGTGGGCAGAGGCCGAACAGCTGCTTTTACAGATCATTGAGACTACTCAGAATATGCCTGGACGAAACCAAATAGATATCCTGCGGGGCGCAACCTTTCTTGCACGCAATGATTCCGCCAGTCCAGACCGGGTCCGTCCAAGTCCAGTCCAATCCAGTCCGAGTAATTTTTGGTCCGGGATCGGACCAATCCCCACTTTTTCTGGACCTGGACTGCACTGCCCTGGACTGATTTGGATCAGTCCAGCACAGTGTCCAGGTTTAGGGTATTTTTTCACTGTATCGGTCTTTTAATGGGGGGAATATATCTCGATGGCACCAAATATACATCAGAACTGTCATAATTTCACCTAGAGTGGGTATTTAGAGGTGTGCGGTGATAAATGTGAGGATGAGTCATGTTTTCAGTGGTACTTGACTAAGAAACAATGTCGAAATTGCAAGTGTGCGCGGACTGGTCCAGACCAAGCCCGTCCAGTCCCAAACTGCCAGTCTTGGGCTCGGTGCAGTCCGACCGAATGGTTGGACCGGACCGTACTGGGCCCTACCCCAGACCGGGTTCGTCCGGACTGGTGGAGTCATTGCTTGCACGTGAATATAAGTCGCAAGGTCCCATCAAAAAAACCTTTGCACTAATGGCACAAATTGTAGCTCTTCATTCCTACAATCTAGGCAAAGATCATCCACTCACGCTGGCATCGATGGATATTTTGGCGCAGTGGAATGACAAACTAGAAGCATCGGGAATGGGATAGTCTCCTTCATTCACAGCCTTTAAGTTTGATAAAATTTCTTTTATTATTGCTTGCTAAGCTGCTGTCACCCTATGGAGTCACAATATCACTCTCTAAGAAACCTGGGATCTCAGATCACGCTCTCCTTTGCATAAACTGTTGCTTTAATGATTCAGCGGTAACGTAGGTTACCCTGCCATGCAACATGACCGGGCGATGCAACACCCGCCCGCTCCCACTGCCAGCCTTCTCTAGCCCAACCAAAAAAAACCCGGAAGGGTTAGAACAAAACAGGAGCCATATACAGATGCTTTAGAATGATATGGGAGGGAACTAAATTTATTGAACCAAAAGAAAAGTCATAACTCATGAGCAAACCAAAAAAATCGTCGAAATTTCCCTACCTCCCCCGCCTCACAACAATCACATCTTCCAGCTCTTAGTCCCGACTACTCTCAGACTCACTTACAACAATCTCATCATCGTGCTCTTCCTCTTCTGCATCTTCACCCCACTCCTCCTGTTTTGTACTGTCCATGTTGGGCGAGGGAGAGGCCGCTTTTTTGCCTTTTTTGCTCCCTTTGGATTTCGACTTTTTTGCCTCCTTCTTTTTTCTCAGGCATACTATGTCTTTATTGTCTATCAGACGAGCTCTAGTAAGCATGTGGCGATGTTGTACAGCCTTCCAGCGCTTGTCAAGGACCTGGGAGCGAAGTAGTTTGTGCACTCTCTCTCAAAACTTCGAGATTTTTTCAATGCTTCTCTTGATGTGCTGGGAGCGAGGAGAGTTTGAGTCTATGAGACCAAGAGCCTCCCTTTCAAGCCTGCTAGCCTGGCTGCAGGTCTTGGGGGTGGATGGCTGGGGGGCCAAAGAGGGGGGCGGAGTAGGCCGAGTGATATTTTGTGATGGTTCCCCGAGAACTTTTCTAGAGTTCAAAGGGGATAAACCACAGGCCTCCAATGCACGGAGAATAGAGTTTTCATTGTAGGTAATCTTGCATGCCAACACCAGAAGCCCAGAGGCATTCGTTAGGCTACAGCAATCCAGTATCAAAACTCTCAAGAGGGGGAAGCTTACTTGTAGAACTCCCCACTTTTAATGGATGTGAGTCCATGACTAGTCAGCTTGCCAAGCTTTGCACTGTAAGGGCATTGAAGGGTGGCAAAGAGGCCCACATCGAGGGGCTGGAGGGGGTGGCTGCTGTCGGAGGGCAGGCAAAGGACAATTATATTGTGCTCCACAGCATAGAGGAGGAACTCAATGCTAACATGAAAACCATGGCCATCCAAAATAAGGAGACGCATAGCCCCATTTGCACTATTCGTGTGAGCTTTCTCTCCAGCATGTGGCAGGGGTCTTACACTGCTGCAGTCTGTGGTTCAAAGACCTGAACCAGATACTCCACCCCCAACTGTTTGTCCGTCCACCCCTTTGGTGAGTATGCAAAATAGGCAGGCTCATCATCTGTGACATAGGCATGCCAGCCAATCCAATGTGCTGCCCCTTTGTCAATGATGAGCAGCGGTAGGAGAACTCCTGCAGCAGACACTCCTTCCAACACAGTAACAAATTTCTGCGCTCCGTCCTGCACCAATCTTGGATTCTGCTGTGCTCTTGTACTAATGACATGGGCCTTGAGCGCTTTTCCCAGCAGGAAACCTTTCTCATCGATGTTCCATATGTTGTGGACTTCAATTCCATGTACATCTAGAGCTCTCTTCAGCTTAGAGGATGTTAATAGGGTGGTGCCGCATTTTTTGGGGGGGGGTATTTACCAGTTGGAAAAATTCCGCCAGCACCTTCTGATCATCTGCCTGGGCCCTCTGCCTGTCAATGTGGCTAGCTATCTTGCATGCAAGGATAGGATGGCGGTTCAGGAATCGTGAAATCCAATGCCTGCCTGGTTGTCTTTGCTTTTCTCGGTCCTGCATATTAAACGCAAGACCCGTAACATAAGCAAGTTCTAGAGGTAAGCCCCTGCTGTCGAACTGCAGACACAGCTCCACAATAGCCTCTTCCTGCACTCGCGTCAGGAGAGCACTCTTAGGATGTGCTTCATGGGCTGGCTTTGTGCCTCTTAGCCTTCCGGAAAGGGTGGTGAAGTCCACCTGGTCGTGTGCTGCTGCTTTTCTGATGCTTGGAAATTTGCCACCCCTGTAGTCCCTTATAGCCTTCTGCATAGTATCTTCCTTTGTCTGTACCTTCCTTGCTTTGGCTCTAGGCATTGTGGTTGTGGGTGGAGGTTGTGGTTGTGGTTGCTGCCCAGCTTTTACTCCGAAGATGGTGTGTCGTCGAGGTGTTGCATGTTCTAGTCCAGTCATGGAGGATGTCCCTCCGCGGAGAGACCGGTCCATTCACGGAGTGTACCCCTGCACCCCACCTCCGTGACTGGACTGGTTCATTCGCGGAGCATACATACAAGTGCTAATTACACTCAACGTCGTGGTGCAACTACTATTACACTGTGCTCCATATCCTGACTTGCAACCAGCTCTTCTTCCTCGTTGGCCTCTTCCTCTACATCATCCTCTTCCTCCTCCTCCTCCACCTCCTCCTTGTCCACATCCTTGTACTCCTCGAGACCCTCTCCTTCCTCAATATCCAGTTCTGTCAAATCCCTTTCGTCGTTTTCCTCTACGCTCTTGTTGACATCATCAACAGAAGTGGAGTATGTCTGCGCTGTTGCCTCTCCCTGTGTATTTGCTCGAAGTCGCTGTTGATTGTGACTGGGTCCAAGTGGTGTTGTATTCCGTTTAAGATTGAAAGTGCCGGATGGCGCTGCAGAAACACCATTGTTTGTGCATTGAACTCCATCATTTCGCTGAGCTGAAGGTGCATAGTTGTACTGGGCTGAATGCACGTAGTTGCGCTGGGCTGAATGCCATTAGTCGCGTTGATTAATTCAGCTGGATATGGCCAGCTGAGTACGCATACATGCATGGGCATATATGCGTATAGAGCATTCACCGAGTGTACACTCCGTGAATGGACTGGTCCATTCACGGAGGTGGGGTGCAGGGGTACACTCCGCGAAAGAACCAGTCCAGTCACGGAGGGTGGGACTCCGTGAATGGACCGGTCTCTCCGCGAAGGGACATCCTCCGAGACTAGACTAGAACATTGCATCGCCCGGTCGTGTTGCATGGCAGGGTAACCTACGTTATTTCGGAAGTTCAAATGCTCTCCTCTGTTATTCGCCTACGGGTGTTGGTTTTAAGTGCGTTCTGTGTTTCACGTCTTTATTTCATTGAAACTTCGTTATTTAAGACTTCAATGATTCCACCAGTCCGGACGATCCCAGACTAGAGTAGGGCTTAGTCCGATCCGATCCAGCAGCAAGGTCGGACTGACCTGGTCTAGACCGTGATCGGACTGGTCTGAACTGGCCCATAACACGGATTTTTGCAGTACTAATCCGGTCTGAGGTAGGGCTCAGTTCAGTCCAGTCCAGCAGGAAGGTCAGTCTGGACTGGTTTAGAGCGGTCTGGACTGGTCCTCCCTCGGACTACTGGAATCATTGATTTAAGTTCTCATTTTATAAAGTCTATGAGCTCGCATTGAAGATAAATTATCTTCCTGTGTTATGTTTATTCTTTACTTCTGTTCTGAAAGCAGTTTCTTCGGATTGATTAGTTGTAGTTGCTAAGCTGTGCATAATTTTTCTAGCTTTTAATGTATTTCATTACGGAGTTTCTCCGGACAGAGTATGGCTCCTTTTTAAATAGTGATGTTGCGGTTATCGACATCTATCCTTCAATTCAAAGGCCACCTACGGACGATATCTACGGATCAATGAGACGGCGTATATATGGGGTACTGAAGATAGTAGTATTGAATTAGGGAGCAAACGTGAATGCAGATAATGATATAAGCTTAGTGAGGTATCAAAGCGTCAAGTAGGTTCAAGTGATCGCCTCTGTCGAAAGAATAGCAGATTATACTGAATAATTAGCTACTAGAAAAGCGAGGAGGGATAGATCGTGAAGTATGACATTTCAATGTTGTCGTTGTAAGTTAGTAATAGTTTTACAGCTTTGGGATTAAATATGAGATAAATTTAATTAAGTGTCCGCCATGATAGCATATTCCACCAGTAAATTTAAATTGGGATCTGTATTCCCCGAGTACCGATTCTGTATGATCGCTAGTGAACCTGATATTGATATCCTGAATGCTGTCATTGGATATCGTGTGGTTCAGAGTACTCCCATCACTTGATACTAGTGAATTTCAATGCTCCGGCTACACCTAGTTCTGCACTAATGCTCCAAAAGTTTTCTATCTCCACTCAATTAAATTTAACCTATCATGAATCGGAGACTCTGATAAGTGAGCGACAACCGAATGATGAGCGATTAACGAGTGGGTGATGGAGATGATATAGTGGATGATAGAAGGGTGTTGTACATTATCTGAGGCAGCCATGATAAAACGTAAAACTGGAGTGACACCATTTAGACGCCGTTAAAGACGTATTTAGGCTTTCCATTCACCATAGCAAATGGCTCACCGTTGTCCTCTCCACAGCGTCAGACAATAGATACTTCCGAAACAACTATTCTACAGCCGAAGTTCAACATAGCAAATATCCCCAGAACCAATGAAGGTCGTCCACCAGGGTTCCGAGACTGCGTGCTCGGGTGCGAGGATAAATGATCAGACGTACTTGTGGTAAAAAACGGCACGGAATGACCAAACACAATCATGCCATGCACAAATTAGGTAAAACACCGTCTGAATATTGATAGGAAAATTATAAATCTGGCAAAGATCGATGTGCACCGACTTTCTACTAACGTTCTCCCCTGGTAAACGCCCTGCTCTCACAGCTAAATGTATTACTAGGACAGGTGTGTTTTATGACTTACCCTCGTTGTCAGGTACGATGATGTTCGGTTGCTTCCGAGAAGTGAGGCAAGGATAATCCTTGCATGCATTTGGCGAACATGATGGGCACGCACAAAAGCGGGGCTATCTCACAACTCGCAAACACAGCTTCATGGCGATCCTAGGCGGACGCGGTGCTGCGTTAATAATGACATCATTACTTCGTAATTTTATCAAGGCTGTAAGCATGCAAGATAGTGTAGCTTACATACTAAGTATATCGACAACGACAACCGATACCCACTTCTGGTGTATCACACCTTTAAGTCACTTGGCCTCATGTACTCAACACATCTGTGCAAAACCGTGGTAAATACCGACAGAATATACGAGTAATGTAACGGGAAGTTGATCCATGATTAAAATTATTCTTTTCGGAAACAGTCACAGTATTCACAGAGAACCATATCATCCAATTGCGCTTACTTATTCTTAAAGTCTAGTGGTGCCAACTGTGTTATCGCCTGAAGTCGCTAAATATGTAGTCGGATTAAAGCCGTACCGCCCCGCTGTGAGATGACTTTTTGTAACTTTCCGGTTCCCTAAGTCTCCAGATATGCTAAACCTCCGTGCATATCGCTTTACCAAGAACTCAGTGGATGCAGGAAGCTTAGGGATAAGTATCTATAATTTCTCGGCACGATTAACACGCTTGGGAAGGCGACCGGCCCACTTCCATAGAGTTGATAATTTCAAGGAGTAGCAAAGGAGAAGGTATCAGGGTTCATCGCCATGGTGGTGAAGACTAAGAGAAGCATCGCAGCGGAGCCTCAGCAACTCTGCAGGCCAAGCACTAAGCAACTGGCAACAGAAAAGTTACAAACGTCATCTAGCAGTGAGGAGGTTCTATTAGCTAATGTCGGTTAGCTGTTCGATCTACGAAATACCTAGGGCGCAGGATTCGAGGCCAAGTTTTGACAAGTTTTGAGTTATTTATGCAGTTGAAAGTGGTGACATTCGTTTTCTGCAGAAACGATTGGCTGCCCTACTTTTAAATAGCGTCCACCATTAATAGTTTCAAAATGAACTGAAACAGAAGCCTTTGATTCTTCAGTGCCCATCGATACGGCATTCAGCGATGTGAAGCGGGGTACCGATCATGGCAGAGATTAAACATACTGTAGTGTGGGTGCCGGCGCAATTCACTTTACAGCCGGAGTATTTGAGGGCTGCGACACTCTTACTCGGAAAAATCGTTGCTCGACATTCTTTTGACCTATACTCCCGACATCGAAAGCTAGAAATGAGTTCTCCACTAAAGCTTCTCTCTCTTGGTTCGCCCATGATCGCTTCCGTGTATCGCGTACTAAAGAAGTTCCAGATGCGCGGTCTCGCAACTCTCCAAATTCTTGACAGCTTGATGAGGAGAATAGACCCGGATAATCAACCTAAGCCCTGCGAGTACTTTGACCTTATAGGAGGTGTTATAGTCCATTCACGGAGGCGGTTCCTCCGCGGAGTACCTAGTCAGTTCACGGAAGCCCACCTTCCGTGTACGAACCGTCCATTCACGGAGTCCGTTCCCCACCTCCGTGAACTGACTAGTTCGTTCGCGGAGTCAGTCAAAAAATACAAATACTCTGCTCTGCACGCATGTGTGTGCATGCACTGGCATGGACATACACTCAGCTGGTTCTATGCAGCTGAATTCAATCAGCGCAACCACGTACGTTCAGCGCAGCGCAACTGAGTATATTCTTCACAGCGCAACTGAGTACGTTCCACAGATTCCATCATACTAACAATATGCACCGCCTTACATCTACCATCCCACATCAAGTTCCGCCATTCAAAAAGGGTAGCCATCGAAAACTTACTCCTCGAGAAGCTGCTCGTCTTCAGTCCCCTGCTGAGCTCATCCAAGTACGTTGGAGGTGTAAAGGCAACTGCACGACTGTTCGTTGCAAGTGTTTCAAAGCAAAAGCCGAGTGCACACTTCATTGCCATAGCCGGATGGTGGGGTGCAGTGCATAAATACTGCACCTTCTGCTGCGACATCAGTTACTTTCAATCTCGAACGAAACACAAGATCAACTCCACCAATTGAGCGCAGTGTAATTGTAGTTGCACCAGGATGTCCAAGAGGCATCCGATTGTAGGGATCACGATGATGTATAGATTATTTATAATTTTTCATTGACTCCGTGAATGTACTAGTCAGTTCACGGAGGTGGGGTACCGACCCCGTGAATGGACGGTTCGTTCACGGAAGGTGGGCCTCCATGAACTGAGTAGGTACTCCGCGGAGGAACTGCCTCTGTGAATGGACTAGAACACTATATAAATGATGTAAATCCTTGGAAGAACTTCGCCAGGGTGACACTCAGCGCTCTAGCCATGTCAACTGAACAAGAGAGAAGAGAATCTTCAGTGGAGCAAAATTACAATTTCTGGCCGCAAAAGCAGTCTTGGTGATTACATTGTTGCATAAATAGACCTCAGCCTTCGTATCGCGGCATACAGGGCTGGTACTCATTCAGGCCGATGGTATACAGCCGTATCTATACGTAGATGAGTACGTACGGATTCATATATGGACTACCGAATATATATGGCCTCTGGACCTCGAGTAGATAGACACAATTAAGCATCTTTATTATTGGAAATCCGCTCAACCCCGGGCCCGAGTCCGCCCGATGGCGGAGCGGCCAATGTGGCCTTGTCATTCTGTATATAGAGAGACCGCTAGAGTAGAGAGAACGATATCGCTTTTGGACTTTCTCACAGCGCCCGCTACCATTTCCAACAGGTTATGAGCCCGGACAGCGCAGCGCTTGAGTCAGTCTAAGACTTTCACCCCCATTCTTTTTTTTTTCGAAGGTCAACTCCAGACCTTCCGTTCTGAGCTTCCCACCAGCCCGGGAACGCTACATCAAAGTCACTCATCCAAGTGCACTTCCGGTTTATGTTCTACGGTCCACTCCAGACCTTCTGTTTTGAGATTTTTTTTCAATCTCTTTCGCTCCGACAACGAAGTTCTTGCGGCATTTCTTCTCTCTTCTCTGAACTTCTTGTTTAGTTGTTAGCGGTGCTTCTAGCGGTGGTGCTAGTTGTGCAACTGCCGGTGATAGTGGTGCCGCCACTTTGATCACCCCTGGTCACCTACCGCGCTACGGTGACTTCCAGCACAGAAATCCCTCACGACGAAAATTTCTTTTAGCTCACCACCAAGGTGTCCTGATCAACTGGCACTTGGCACGACATTCGAATACACACAGATCCATCTTGTGACCAAAGGATTTCGTATATAAGGACTTCTTTCAACCTCCTGCTTCCTTCTCATCCAATTCATCACATCCAACTACTCGTCGCTTATTCTCATTCAACATTGCTTCTTCTATCTTCCCTTCGCTTTAGTATCATATCCCTCCATCACATATATCTCAAGATGACTACTGATCTCTCTGCTCTCGCTTCAATTGGCTTCATCAAGCCCCTCAGCTCTCATTCAGATTTTCGCAATTGGCTACTTGCTGCCACCGACATCTTTGCGGAGAAGGATTGGCTTGCACTGATCGAAGGCAAGGAACCTCGACCTGCTGCCACCAAGGACGACACTGGATCGGCACCAGCATCCTCCAGCTCCTCTCCCTCCATTGACTCCAAGCTGGTAGAGAGCCAGCAGACATGGGATATGAAAGCCACCAAGGTCAGTGGACTTCTGGGACGAATGCTTGATCCCAACCACAGAGAAATGTATTCAACAGAGAGAAATCCAGTGACTGTGTGGAAGATGCTCAAGAAGCGGTACCAGGGGAAGGACAAGCAACGAATCTGGTTTCTCAGGAGTGAGCTGTCTAAGGTACAGTACCAGGGGGAGGATATGTCAGATTTTATCTCGAAATTGCAGAAGCTCCTCAACCAGCTTCTCAGTGCTGGGTGCACAGCCTATGAGGACGATGACAAGATCTTCCAGCTCCTCAACACTCTACCGATGGAGTACCACCCTGTCAGAACTAGCATCACCAACGCTGAGTCCCTGACTTTCAAAGAGGTATCATCCAGACTGATTCTGGAACATGAGAAGCTCGCTGGGGGGAAGGCAGCATCCAGGAGAGGAGGAGTTGCTTTCTATGCGGAGAATGGAAAGCCTTCGAAGGTGGCACACAATCAGCGGGGTGGGAACCGCTCCAAGGACACTTGCAGCTACTGCCACTTCAAGGGACACTGGGCGAAGGACTGCAAGAAGAGGAATGCCAGGGAGGATCGAAGGTGCCAGGGGTCTGCCAACGCGAGGCAGGCTGTTGCTTGGATGGCCCAGGTCAATGCACAGGATAATGCATACTCTCCTCCCACTCTGGATCGATGGATTGTTGACAGCGGAGCCTCACACCATATGACCTCCCAGCAGGGTTACTTTATCACC
>Ga0307514_10000433_pt1 | contig 91488 bp, 84 predicted proteins | sample 16_EM_MG_FD_203088 | JGI IMG/M metagenome (GOLD analysis project Ga0307514, IMG submission 203088) | Populus trichocarpa ectomycorrhiza microbial communities from riparian zone in the Pacific Northwest, United States - 16_EM | ecosystem: Host-associated > Plants > Roots > Unclassified | place... | reverse complement strand
CTCCACCTCCACCTCCACCTCCACCTCCACCTCCACCTCCACCTCCACCTCCACCTCCACCTCCACCTCCACCTCCACCTCCACCTCCACCTCCACCTCCACCTCCACCTCCACCTCCACCTCCACCCTACTGCTACCAGAAAGCCATTTTAAATCACTCAAGGTTTTCGTCGACTGGTAAGCTTGCGAGGAGGTAGACACATGAACACTCAAATAAAATATTTTTAACCATTTACTTCACAATTATTGACAAAGAAATAACCAAAAACCAATTTAGACGCTAAAGCGCAAGAAACACAATATGAAAGGATTGAACTGCGATAATTATAAAAGCCCGAATACCGGTACCGGTTGAGGCCCATACTTTCTCATCTCCTTCGCAAAAAGAACCACCGAACCGCCCTCACCAAGTTCTGCCACCACGGTTTCGGCGGCTCCTCCCCCATCCATTCCTTCTCCAGTAGCGGTTCAGACTCAACACAACGCCTCCTAACCTGAATCGCCGGCAGTGGCGCCTGTAAAAAACAACTCCTATCACTCGTCCACCCGGGCGAGCACGCCGGACTATTCCCCTCACTATCGACGCTCTCCGGCGTTGGTGGTAAATTCTTTTCCCTCCTCAAGACCCTTCCCGCTTTGGTATTTAAGATCCCTACCTTCCTCCTCAGCTCCCGTTGGATCTCGGGTGTGATATCCCTGGAGTTCTTGTAGTAGGCCATAATCTTTCGCAGCTCCTCCCGCGCTTTCCGGGTTTGCTCTTCGAGTTCTTTAATTTCCTCCAGATCAGTCGGTACGTCGTCGGGGTGGGGTTCTGCCACGCCTTCGGTGTGCTTAAATGCTCGTGCGCCGCCGGAAAGTATATCTTTCCACGGTCCTGACTCGAGATCATTCTGCCGCCGCTCAGCACGTCGCAGGCCGGCAGATTTTAGGTCCCCCCATTTTGCTGTTACCATGGTGATGTTCGGGAAAAATGATTCTCCACAAAGGGATTTCAGCATTTCTAGGTTCAGGTCCATGGAGGCGGAGAAGCGATCGGGTTTGATGTCGTGGACGTACAGCACGCCTGCCAAATTGCAGTAGGGCGACATGGTCCGGAACCAAGTGAGGATTTCTTCAAAGACGTCAAGGTTTGTGCGGTCCTGATGCGGATCGTCGAAGCCGGGGGTGTCGACAAATACGTATCGTTGGTCATCGATGATGGCGGGGAACATGGCAAACGAGGTTGTACCTTGAGATGGTTAGCAGACGGAAGTAAGTGAAAAACCAAGGGTAGATATACCCGCGTTCAAAGAATGTCCGATGTGAACATCCTTCCCCGTCAGCGTCTTGATAATGGACGACTTCCCCGCCCCCGCCAACCCGATCACAGCGATAAACTTAATCGACAACCTACACCATCAGCCCGTTTACGGGATGCAACATGATGAACCTCACCCTTTGGCCACCTGCCGCATCATCTCTGCCACCGTCATGCGGTCTCGTGCTCTCCCCGTGAAATCCATCGTCGCACCCCATGTATAGTCCAATGCTCGCATTCCCTTCTCAGTCCACCCCTCCGGTTTCTCTCGATTTTTAAGCTCCATCCCCCCCAACTGCGCCTTCAACAACTCAATCGCGCTGGTGTCCGGCAACAGTATCGCGTCTTCCTGTAGGTAATCCCACTCTGTATTGAGCTCGGTGGCCGGGGGGGTTGACGTCATCGGTTGGAACGGTCTACGCACCATGATATCTGTCGGTTGCTGGTTGTGGGGAGTGCTAGAGTCAGGCGGAGTCGATTGAGTGTGTCTGCGAGCAGAGCTCGGCCTTTAAAAGGGAGGTCCATAATATTTTCGTCATAGGTATCTAGGTAAATGTAGCGGGGAGGATGGGGATCTTGCAAAACAAGCTCAAGCTAGTTTGGTGCCTTGATTTTAGCGTGGCTCGGCAATTGACGTCGTCAAGCGCGCGTGCCCTTGTGCCTGCACATGCACAGAACACCTGGCCTTCCTTCTTTGCAGAAATATGATAGCATAAACCATCGCCAATGTATCTCCTTGCAGTTTCGGCAGTAGAAAGTACTTCAAAGGTGCGCACGCTGCTACGACAACCCCAGTACTGAGTACGTTTCCCGCTATCTACGTCTTGGGTTCCGGAAGCGCGAGAGATGCAGATCTAATATGCGACGTATCATATTATTCGCACACATGATATCGATGCAGCAGACCCATACCCATATCTTCAACGGTTTTTCATATCCTCACAAAGACATACATTTCTTAACCTCATCACGCGACAGCGCCTTCGTTGAGGTCAATTTTCTTCTGGACAAATCCAATTCAGGACATTATATCCGCACCCTCCTCTCACCACATTTTAAACCCGCCTTGCAGTACGCTGGTAGAATATCAATACCTAACCCTGGTAACGTCTTTCACGCATCAGATTCCGAAAGCACGACATGGCCAGCAGGCTAGCCGGCAAGGCGTCCGTTTGCACCTCAAGGATCTTAGGTATCGATGGGTATCCATGTAATAGGGCCACGGATGGACCGGGTTCAGACATACTACCCTCCTGTATCATTCAAACTACCTCCTCCACCTCCGCACCCAGTGAGTAAACTGTTTCAGCCATAACACAACCAATTCGAACCTAGAGTATCTTCTCTACCCCGCTCTCTGGTGGGGATTTCCTTGCAACGGGGAGCACGGGGAGAGCAAAAGAACAAGTTTACAGCACCTGGCGTTTGTAGCACAATGCACTGCCAGTTGGGATGGCATCGGTTCTAATTTGTGTATCAGAAGATTCAAACACTGATCATACCAGACATTTGTCCGGTCTGTTTAACGGTCTGTCATCTGTCTAGCCGGCGTACCAGTCACAAAGCTTGGTCCAGCAAACCCCATAATGGATGTGAAATACAATTAGGATCACGTCGATCAACTTGTAGTTACTTCGGACTACGCGGTGTCGAGAGTCGAGACTAGCACCTGAAAAGATGAATCGAGAAACTGGGGGGTAGGACAGGGTTTCCGAAGTTCAGCTAAACCTCTGGATATGAAACCTATACCTTTCTAACTGATTAGATTTCTTTTCTTGGAGAAGTCCCGTTTCCTAGAGTAGCTTGTATGGGATCTGCTAATAGGATACCCTTGGTAGCGGTAGTGAGATTCATCTAGAGTATCCCACCATAAGCAGTGCTTGTACCCTGGAAGGCAAGTTCAGCGCATTTCTCAATTCATATTTTCAGGTGCTATAGTTAGTTGGTCTTTATCATTGGCATCCCGCTAATTGTGGTGCGTTGCTCTTGAACGGCTAATGTTGGCGTGTGAGGATCGATTGCCATTTGCTCTTTCATTGCCAACATAAATTTCTGCTCCGTCCGCGAGGGTCACCAGAACTTCTAACTTCATTTATTACTGCGAGGGACGGCGATCCTCATTAAGAAGCCATGCTGATGTGCTAGTTACGATAGGGCTACATTGGTAATAACTTCTAAACTGTCGACCATGGACATGTCGACATTGGGCCAGCTCTGTCGTTGTGGCGAAGTCGTCGAGGTGACGCTGCCCAATTATCGGTATCTGAACACTGAGCTAGCTCTACAGTGCTGAGAAAGCAATAGAAAATTGAAATGCCTGCTGTAGCTGCTGTTTGATGAGATCGAAATGCCCTATTGGGGCTAAGATTTAAAGGGCCTATCGAGGCTAATGAGAATCTCTTGATATGGCTCATGTTAGTTATCATGGAACCTTTACCCACATTTGCAATGAATGAGTATTTCTAACGGTCACTTCAGGCTCGAACTGTTATGTTACGATATGATACTTGATTTTTCCACCGGACACTAGGTCGTTGCCCAGATCATGATTTGCAGTCAACAACCTCAGGCCAAAGCTGGACAACGATAGACCTCCGTCCGAACTGAGAGTCTGGCATCGATGGCAACCAAACGGATATCAAAGAACGAACAGCCATAGCTGAACTTATGATTGCCAAAGTGAATGTAATAGGGAACGAAGATATTTACAGGCACTGCTAGTACCATACGAATACCCGACGAACGGGACTAAAGCAGCATTCACGTATCAATAATCGAACGATGTCCTAATGAACGGAATCTGGGCCGGGGCTGTATACTTTCTGTTCCGAGATATTGTAGGACAGTTTCAATGACTACCGCCCTGGTCGTGGCTAGTGAAGCTTGAAACTGATGGAACAATATTACCAAGTAGACTGAGAGTGATGACAGAATAGACACCGTTTGCCTTTCCAAGCAATGTTGGATCAAAAATCATAGAAAAAAGGAACATTAGTTGGCACGTAGCAAGCTCAGCAATAATTTCAACCTACCATTCTGGACCCCCCTGGACTCCGACAATTAGCATTGATTCGCCGCTCCTTTGGTTTCTTGAAGTCGCTGTTACAACTCCTTCTATGATCCAGTGGTCTCAATAGCCCAACCCGGCTCGTAGCATAACTACACTATCCAAGCAGTTTCGCCACTCGGCTGAACTGGGTGGAATCTAGTAGCTCCAAAGCAGTTTGAGCAGCTTTCTGAGGGGTTTAAGCTTTGTACTACAATAATGTACATTTATATACAGTGAGGAGGGTAGTCAGTGTCGTCTCCGTCTAAGAACAGTCTATATGCTTCAAATTGACATCGGCATTCATTTTAGAACCGCTAGCGTGGTGCTAGTGCCGCATGGTGTAAACCCAGGTGAGCCAATTATACTGAGCGATGACCCTGACTACGGTGACGAAACATCATAATGACTTCACCGGAACGAACCTTAATGTGCGCCATAGCCTTCCAGCCCGAGCAGCTGTAGAGCAGCTACATAGTGATAAGTAGAAACGAGACTAATTCAGAGCAGTGATCGGGCTGAACCGTGGACGACCGCTCGACTCGGCTCGAGCTGTAGTCGGGCCGGGTTATTGAGACCACTGCTATGATCTGAACTTCAAGTTTTCTTTTCTACCTAGCAATAACTCCAACATCCTGGAACCAGCCATGTTCTTTGCTACATCCGCTAGTAGATCCTTAGAGACTGGAAAGTAAGGTTCTTAGAATGGAGTAGATCGACTATCGCAAGGCCCGATTTATTATTTGCCACAGCCTCCATGATAAGAATTTGTTTAGTAATATGGGGTTTTGGATCCCTAGAGTATAATCAAGAAGCCCAGTACCTATCCATCTAAACCGTACTTTTTTCCCGCTTGACCACAAGCCAAAGAAGACCCTAGAGCACAGAACACCTGCATCCATCCACCTAACATCCTCTTGCAGTCATAAAGCCTATAATTCCTAGATAACTACATATTGGTTTGAATGTAATGCCGTTGCATTCCGGCCCCATTGGGATTTGCGAAGAATTTTCAACATGCACTTGGTTACTATCGTTGATGTCGACTACTTCGGAGACTATCTTTTGCAAGAAGTTGTTGCACATTTGGGAGGAGTTAAGTTGTGTAGTTTTTTTTTTCCAGTCCGATACTGAGAATTAGACAGAGGCTACACGATTGATCGAAGATATACCCGCCTTAGTAATCGCAAGTGTTGATGGATTGTTCACTCTAATTCCTGCGTCGCCATGTGATACTACCAATATCATGTGATTTGAAGAACATTGGAGTAAACATCAACAGAGGTACATCATCTGTACCATCCGTCTGCAGCGACGAGAACACCCTTAGGGCTTATCCATTTATATCTCTAGTGGATATTGCCAGTGCCTGACTATTGCAGAGGTTAGTGCTGAACGAAAACGACGGCCATATGGTATCATCATTCCATTGTCGTAGACACAATTCTGGAGATCATTTCATACATTACTGAAGTTGTTAGCCGAATCTTCAGTCATAATTCTGCCCACGAGACGAGAGGTCCCAGACTGATGAGATCATTGACGAGATGTCCCAGGGTAATATTTGGAAAGCCTCGGGTCGTCCTGGGGATCTGTTAGTGATATTTTATGATGCGGAGGCGAAGCAATAGGGCTCCACCCTTTCTTGCCGGCAATAGGTTAGTGTATTTCTGCATTTCTGCAAAATATTATTTTGGATCATTCCTCCGCGAGAAAGTAGCATGTTGGAGTACTCGTGGGCCGAAATCGCAACGTCGTGGCTCTCAAGGACCCGCTCGACGTTGATCAGAGTAGCGGTGCGCACCTAGAGACAGCTACAGAGCTATTTACGATTTGAGTGGGGGTTAGTGACGTCGCCCAGGAATGCAGCAAGCTATGTACTTGCGAAGAAAATTCGGGACAGTCTAGCCTTAGCAGACTTGATAAATTCTCGGGCCTTTTCTCTCCGGATAGCTATGTTGCTGCAGAATTGAAGATGATGATGGTGATGGTAGAGGGGATGGAAAAGAGAGTGCGGGAAACCTAGAAGGAATGAGCATGAACGTGTCGGGAGAGATAGCCTCGATTTTACGCTCACCCAACAAGTTGTTGTGACAGTGAGAAAAAGCGTCTGACTGAGACTAGAGGAAAGAATAGTATAAGAGAACCAAGGATGTTTTTTAAAGTTAGGACCGTATATAGCAGCGCCGCTCAGGATTTCCACACCACTATATATCTCTGAAAATTGCGTATCTCAATATCCACACATCTTCTACAAGCGTCATGAAAGATCACTCCTTGAGGTCAATGACTCCGGACTAATCCCGCACATCCGTGAACCTTGCGCCAGGAGTTTAAAACTTAAAGGAATTGATTATAACATTGAGCATTCGTTTACGCAAAGCGAGCTTCGATATGAACTTGATCTTCACACTTGCATTCAAAATTAGAGAAAACTGGTTACCGCTATATTCCTAGAGCTGCCGTTCGTTAAAGTAATGAAGTACACGTCAAACTCTTCGGTAAATCTCCAGCTTTGACTACATATCCTCTCTTTTACAAAAGGGTTGCGGTGGCAGACAACCTAGCTCACCCTAGCTACCCGCCCCTACGTGCTCCAGTGTCCCCACTCCGCATCAAAACGATTACTGTGCCGATCGGTACGTAGGCGGGGATGTTGAAAGCTATATATGTCAATCTTCCGAGTCTAGAGACCATCGCTCAAAAGTCTCGGGAGAGTCCTAGCGGGACGAGATATCTTTAGACGAATTTCCGTTTTATTACACCTTTCATTCACCATTATTTTGTCATTTACACACTCTATCACTATTACCATCAATTGCAACTATGGATAGTAATGTCTTGCGGTCAGCTGACATGCTGAAATCAATATGTGCGCCCAACCCTTTCTGGTCATGCGGTTTGGTACTCGTGCTGTTTGCAGTCTTCGTTCCATGCGGTTGTTCTCGGGAGCTTTGGATGAGGAGAGGAGGCTGTTATGGGGGTGTCAACCTGCGCTTCACTATCTGCAAGATAGACTGGAGGGGCTAGTTTGTAATCTCTCTAGTAACGTGGTTGTGTCGTTTGTGGGTCGTAATTTTAAGGTGTTGAGAGATATAGTTCTTACACGAGATCATTTGTAGCCCAACCCTGATAACTATGGGTGTCCTGTGTTGGCATTGTGCATGCGCAGGACACGGTAGCGGAAAATCGGGAATCGAGGATATACGTACATAGTACTAGTCGTGGTGTTTGATATAAAATATCCCACGGGGAGAGAAATGAGATTGGTGAATGTGTATGATCAGCTGAGGCAGGTGGAGGGGGTGAGAAGCCAAGGCAGACCGGCGCAGACAGCAAGATGGAGAGAGATTATGGGGCGGAACAAGATCCTGTTAGGAGGAGATTGGAATGCTCACAGTGATAGATGGGATCCGGAATGCCCACCAAAAAGAGATGAAGTCTTTCTAACGAATCTTATGGATGAGTATGAGTTGACAGACGTTACCGATGGGGAAGCGACCCATACGAATACGAGAAACGGCGAAATTTCGAGATCGCTAATAGATTTTTTCATAACGAAAGCTGGAATGGCAGACAACTTGGAGATATCTACAGATTTGGCAACTACTTCGGATCACGCGATTGTGTGTGCCCACCTAAGATGGGACGAAGGGGAAGGAGTCAAAGTATCGAGGAAGGTTACAGGATGGGATATCGATGGGCTCAAGTCGGAGGAGGAAAAAGAAAATTATGAAAAAGCTAAAAAAGATTGGAAGGACAAGAGCTCAGGGAGACCCGTTTTGACCGAGAATAGCAGTGGAGAAGAGTTACAGAAGGAAGCTGAGTGGATACAGCGAAATTTTGTTAACCATCTCAATAGGTGCTGCAAGAAAGTTAAAGTTTGTGCGAGATCCAAGAGATGGTGGAATGAGGAGATCGCAGAAAATAGAAGGATTTTGGGCTCGTTGAAGAGGGCCAGACAAAGGGGGGAAGTGACGCAGCAACAAGTTAAGAAGCAGCGAAGCAACGTCCGAAGGATAATCCGAAAGTCGAAAACGAAAATGTGGCAGGAGTTTCTGGCTTCAGCTACAAAGGATCAGGTATGGCAGGCTTTGAGGTATACGAAACCAGGGGGCCAACAAACGATAAAGACTTTAAAATCCAGGGATGGAGTGGTGGCGGAATCCTGGGAGGATAAAGCAGAGTTAATAAAAGAAGAAGCGTTCCCAAGACCTTTGAAGGGGGTGGAGAGAGAGGCCCAAAAAGAGGGGGGGGGAATGTGGAAGAAAATTACTGATGAGGATATCCGATTGGCTCTATTCGATCAGTCAGTTAAGAAAGCACCTGGTCCAGATAGATTGGGATTTAAGGCGATAAGGTTATTGTGGGAGTGGGATGCTCCCAGAATAATTGCAATCGTCAAAACGTCTTTTCGGTTAGGAGTACATCCGCGAGTTTGGAAGGAAGCGAAGGGGGTGGTTATACCGAAACCGAATAAACCAGACTACGGAGTCGCCAAAGCATACAGGGTGATAACGTTGTTAAATTGTCTGGGAAAAGTTGTCGAGAAGGTAGCAGCTAATGCAATAGCAGAGGAGTGTGAGCGAAGGCAGCTACTTCATGATGGACAGTTCGGATGCAGAAAGAGAAGGTCAGCAATAGATGCAGTTGGAAGGTTGATGAGAAGAGTAGAAGAGGCGTGGGGAAGGGGGAATACTGCGGCAGTGCTGTTAATGGATGTTAAGGGAGCCTTCCCGCATGTGGGGAAGGGGAACTTGATAAAGAGAATGGAAGAAATGGGATTTGAAGCCGATCTGGTGAGATGGGTGGAAAGTTTCATGGAAGAAAGAAGAGTGATTATGTCGATGGACAGGAAGGAGGGGGACAGTATGGATGTGGAAACGGGGGTTCCGCAGGGGTCGCCAGTGTCTCCGGTACTTTTCGTTATATATCTTTCGGGATTGTTCGGCAAAGTTGAGGAAAAAGAAAAAGAGTGTGGAAGCGAGGGTATATCTTTTGTCGACGATGTGGCATGGGTGGTGGAAGGGGGGGATGTGGGGGAATGCACACGACGATTGGAGAGATGCGCCGCGGAAACAGCAATTTGGGCGAAGGAAAACGCCTGTCAGTTTGACATCGAAAAAACCGAAGCGATATTGTTCACTCGAAGGAGAAACAATAAGGAACCGAAGATGAAGGCCAAGATAAGGGTCGGAAGTCATGAGGTTTCATACAATAAAGAAGCGACAAAATGGTTGGGAGTATGGCTGGATAGCATGCTAACTCTGAATGACCATACGAAAAGAATGTTTGCGAAAGCAAGAAGGGCTCAAATTAGGGTGCGATCCTTGATGAATACGAAAGGATTAAACCCGGAAGGATGCCAACGAATTCAGGTCGCTGCAGTACAGGCCGTCGCGTTATACGGAGCGGAACTGTGGTGGAAGGAACAACAAAATAGAGCGAATGAGGTGCAAAAGATATTGAACGAACAAGGCAGAAGGATTACCGGATGCTTTAGGACGACACCTCAAGGAGCTTTGATGAATGATGCCGGACTTAGACTGGCAAGTGCGATTCTTAATAACCGAGTTAGGCGGTATAAGATGAGGCAAATGATGATGCCCGATGCTACAGGCGGAGGGAGAATGATAGAAATGGAAGGGAATGTGGTACGGGGGGTGGAGGGGATTGATGAGTTGATCCCGGAGGATTATCCTCTCGAAAGGAGAAGTTATGAGAGGACCACATTGCCGGAAATAAAGAAAAGGCTGAAAGGCCAAGTGATAATTCAGGAAGAAGAACAAGCGCTGGAAGAGGCGAGAAAGGAGAGAGATGGCTTAGTTCTTTGGACTGATGGATCGAGAAAGGAAGATGAGTGGGTAGGGTGTGCAGTGGTATGGAAAGAAGAAAGATGGAATAAGAGGAGGGTGCACCTTGGCCGACAGAAGGAAGCGTTTGACGCGGAAATGTACGCGATGTCGGATGCAGTGAAAATTGCGGATGAGATTTGTGAAAAGAAAGGAGTAAGGAGGGTGACGATTTTTACGGACTCCCAAGCGACTTTACGAAGAATACAATCGGACGAACCAGGACCCGGACAGGTACTGGCATTGCGGACGATGAATTGGGAAAGCGAGTTGACCGACAAGAATATCCAGGTGGAGTACCGGTGGGTACCTGCTCATAAGGAAATTGAAGGCAACGAAGAAGCGGACCTACAAGCGACAAAGGCGGCATATAAACATTGCGGAAGTTATACGGAAACGCAAAATCCGCTACCTCATTTGAATTACATATCTTTCGCTCATATTGGTCGACGGTTAACGGAGACGAAATGGGAGGAAAGTAAGAAGCAAATAAAGGAGATGGGAAAGAAATCGAAACACAGTTACCGGTATGATTTGGTGAAGAGGGGGGGTAATAGTGCGGTGATGAAATCCCAAAAATCGATTGCGGCGAGGTTTTATCAACTTAAGACAGGACATGCTCTTTTGGGGAAATACTTGAGGCGCATCGGAAAAAGAAGAGATATGAAATGCTGGTGGTGTGGGCATGAATATCAGACAAGAGATCACTTGTTCAAGTGGTGTAAAAGATGGAAACGAGAACAGAAGCGGCTTTGGGTTGACGGGCAAGAGGGGGAATATAGGTACGAAGGAATTGAGAAAATGATGAAGAAGCCGAAGATTAGTTTGCCGATGTCTCTTGTTTTTGCGGAGGAAAAATGTTCGCAGGCGCTGTTAGATTTTCTTTTTCTTACAGATGTTGGCAGAATTAGCGGAGTGGTGGAGGAGGCGGAGAACTCAGATCACGAGGAGTCGAGTGATGGGGGGGTGTAAAAAGTTGATGTTTTTGTTTTGGCGGTTTCTTTTGTGTTTGGGGAAGAGGACTCGCGACTTTGCTTTTGTTTCTTTATGTTACGGAAGAAGCGGGGAGGAGATGTGTACGGGATATGCCATGGCCGCTAGCGGCCGAATGCAATATGATTACAAACAAACAAAAGTACTAGTCGTGGTTTCTGGGCTGCTGTACTCCCTCGAAGCATTTAAAAAATGCAACCTGTATGCTGAGTATGAAATCTCTCGGCATTGTGGGGGCAGCAGTGGCAACGAATGTACTATACATAAAGTACCTAGTAGTTGCATTCGCGGAGACGCGGGTTCGTCGCGGAAACTCCGGATCAACCCTAAACCTCGTGCAACATCAAGTCCCCAATTCGCAGGGCCAAATTTTAACTTCCCTTTGGGCTTTTTATACATTCAGTTCGTTCTTTGCTTGCACTGGGTCCGTTGTAAGTTCTTGGTATATGAATTATTTACTACTGTGCTCACGACTGATGCTACGCTTCTTCCTTCCGTGCAACTATCGATCCGAAGCCCCATCACCACAACGGCAAACATGGATTCGAAACGGCGGAAAACTCTAGCTGGCGAATGATATGAGAGCTAGATACTTGTTTTTCTTTTTGTTGATGCAAGAGAAAACGAGGCCCTGAGAATCAAATAGCCCTTTGCCTTACACGTAGCGACAAGGTTTGCTCTACAGTCCAACACCAATCAGCGTCTTTCCTGCCAACGACGATCCAACGAATCTCAACTCTGTTCTGGATTTCTGTTGGTGGCCTTTACTCATTACACTGTGTTGGATTCTTCTGCGAACTCAGCCCCAGTCAGCTGTCTTTTCATGCCACGCATTCGCTTGAAACCAGAAAAAGCAAATGAGAACCTGCCGGATCTCAACCACAAGATATCACTCGGGTAAGATCTCTCCGCCAATCACATTAGCTCGCACCACTGCATATCCGCACTAGAATCCTATCTGGCAGTGTCGCGCAGTATATCTCTATGACAGGTGGGGCCGTAAGAAAATCCTACTTAATTATTTATCATTCAACTTGTGTGTCATATATGTATATCATCAAAGTACATTCATCTTCCTCCTCCTCCAAGCTCCCTCATATACCCAACCACCAGTCCCTGCACCACCGTAATCAAAGTAAACACCGCACATGCGACTCCAAATCCCAGCTCCGCCTTACAGGTCAACATTCCTACTACAATCCCAATTCCACAGGCAACTGCAGCCGCAAATAGAAGCAAAAACATCATCATTGACTTGTTGATTCCCGTTCTGATGACCAAAGTCTTCATTGGTGTAATGAAATTACCCTCACCCGCAATCTTAAAGTCCGTAAAATCTGGGGCACGGCCGAGAGTATTAGGCTTGTGGAAGGCTTGTGTGAGCCATGGATTTGGTCTGTTTTCTCGGAGGTTGACTTCGAGGGGATTTTGTCTTTCGAGATCGGTGCCGTTGATCTGAGTTGATATCATGTCAGTGGATGGAGTTATAAAAGCGGATAACTTTTGGAGGTCTGATAGAAGTGGGGAAACATACTGGCTCAATAATGGCTGTCTCGATCACCACTTTCCAGACAAGCCCAAAAGGACGGGATGGAAACATGGTTTCCTTCGCTTTGGCTCGCAGCTTCTTCATAACTTCGCTCCCAGGGTCAAGCTCCATCAGCTCAATCTCATAGAGTTTAGCACAACCGTTTCGTGCTTGGAAGGCGACTCTATATTTGATAACATTGTTGCGAGCAGGCATACTAAAAGGTGAGGACATTTGTTGTGGGTGTAAGGGATGCAGCGTAGTCGAATAGATTTGTCGTTGTCGGGGCAGATAAAAGACAAAGAGGAGGGGATCGGGAGAGCTTTTAAGTAGCGGAGGGAAAACTTGTGTTGTATTGGAGAATACTTATACATGTTTGAATCGATATGATACCCGTAGCGCGAATTGCGGGCTGGTTGCAGGTCTTCATTCTGATTGGCCAATCCTGGTCCTGGTTTGCCCCCACTCGCACACCTACAACATGCCTGGGTGGTGGCTACACTATGAAGCGGCAGGCAAGCGCGAACTGCGATAGGTTCCTTCCTGCACAAGTTTTATCCGAGACCCCACGATGGGTTAGCTATTGTACCCGCCAATCAATTTTCCTCTTCCATGACATACAGCGACATCGCGCAAATCGGTGCTTCTTCTACCTTCTCCTTCATAGCGACGAAGGCTTAAAGACGCCCTCAGCTCCTACAAATTTCAGATTGCATGTATCGGGCTTGCCATTCACTGGGAAAGAAAGTGAGCTTTGTTCAACCCAGTCTAACTCGTAAATTTTCAAATTCAATGTTTGATTTCACTACCTACTTAAGAAAAGGTAGTCTTGGAGTGTACTACATGAATTTCACATTGATTTAGGTTAAGAGGGTAAAGCCCAAGACATCAACGGTGGCCACTTAACTAACAGACTTACTTCCTTACTTCCTTTTCGGCTTCCTGCTTGCCTTCTGCTTGCCTGCCTGCGTGGTTGCTGGTAGGTTGAGATGGGTTGTTGCTTTTGGCGCTTTACACTCTCAAACGAACTTCGGGTTACTCTCTGCTACTGCGGACTCGATCTTTTCTTTTTGTCAATTATGCGGCCTATCTCCTCTCCGCCATCCCTGCACTCATGTACCGCAACTCGTTTTTCGTGGTTTATGTTGCACGTTGTCAAGTTCCACTCTCTCCGATGGGCAACATGTTTGTGAATCTGTTACTACTTCTTATATAGCATCTAACTACTAAGTATTCGACATCGTAACTGTCTTCTGGACGAAGAGATAATTTTCTTTGACACTGCGCTGCTTCCAATCACTAGCCGCACATAATATTGCTTTGCTTAGTTTCATATGATGAACTTGTTGTTGTCCCCCGCAACAGCCGTACTTTCGCTCTGCGCTAAAGTTAAACATATCCACGTCACCGGTAAAAGTGCATCTAAAGTCGCGTCACATTTCTTTTTAGGTCGGCTAGGAGGGGCGTAATTCATGATACTCTACCGATAGGCTGGATAATACTGTCCGACCGGAGTTCGGATGGACAGCCTCACCTCTTAGACGGCTTTTGTCTCACCGCCTAAGTACGTATTATATCTGCTTGCCCATTTCATGCAAAAACACCAATTGTATCTACCTTGATTAGGAAACTTTCTGGTGGAAATCCAAGGTGGAAATGGATCTATGGAGCAGGGTAATGCCAAATCAGGTATATTTTTGACTGAGCCTAATCGTTTTTGCACGAAAACGGCCAAGAGGATTACTTGCGTACAGAAAACCCCCTGTAAGCGTCACAGCTTGGCATGCTGGCATACTGTACTACTCCAAACAGAGAAACTTTCCAATCATCTCCAGTGCTGGGGTGACTAGGTACCACATCTTCTCCCCCTCGCCACGACACGCCAGCGTTAACGCCAGAACCCTGACGTAGGGCGTTGATTTTAAAAAGATAGTGATGCACGCCCCGGCCGCGTTGCCTCTCCCTTATGTAACGTTAACCCCGCGACGTCGCGCATTTCGTCCCAGCGCGCAAATCGGCATTCTTCTTAAAGTGTACTTCCTTCGGTATTCTTCCGCGATCCCCCTCCGATAACAAATGAGGTAGAATGTAAAAAAAAAGGAAAGAAAAAAAAATACTACTGTTATCTCCCAAACCGCATCGTGTCTATGGGAGTAGTGCAAGCTGTACAGTCGCGCAACAAAAAATGAGCGGACACACGAAAATCACAACTTTGTCAACAACCATTCAACCAAGCACCCACATGACAATCTCCACCCGATGAAGCATATTAACACACTCTCTAAGATAATACTCCTCCATTCTCATTTGAACTTCCTGGAGGTTGTTGCCACTTTCATGGGTGCGCCGATTGCAGTAGGGACATGTATGTTGTATCCATGTGCGCGCGACTGTACCAGACCAAGAGAGTGTTCATTGAGACCCTGCGATATACGGCGAAGCCTGGAGAGCTTTCCGCCCAATGAGACCCGCCGCACCTAAACTTTCACTGCATTCGATAACCCAATTGGCCCGATGGAGATGCGATCGGTGAATCGTAAGTCGCGCTTTTGGCAACCATGCATAAGTCGCGCTTTGGCAACTATGCATAACCGGCTATATGTGTGACTACTTAAGAGGTATATAGGAGTAAAATGCAACGGAACAACGGAAAGGATCATATTTCTATACCTTTCATTGTGGTTAATAAATGTGGGGGTTCTTCGGCCATGCCATAAATCGTCATGCGGCAATATTAGAGACTGTCATTTGGATTTTCAACCGTTCAAGGGGATTCGGGGGTTTCTCATCTATCGGGCACAGTACCTAATGACTTTGATTTCAGAACTATAACATAGCGAAAATGAAGACAGTGACATTGCAACCCCCAACTGTCCGCTTCGTTATGGCTATAGACTGTTAAAGAGCAGTGTTGGGAAGGCTCCTTAGATGGAGTGTTTATTTCACCCCATTAGGGTGGGAGTGGTTGAAAGAGGTGAGCTGGCCACTACGGCCGCGGGGGATCGTTGTCGGTCATCTCAGGTTTGTTTGTAATCATTCTATATCCATCCACTTGCAGGTATGACATACATCTTCTTTCAATCCCGCTACTTCAAATCCAACAAGGAAAAGTTCATGTCGTAGCCTCCTCACCTATCCCCTCATCTCATCAGTCATCTTAGGCCACAGTAAGCGGCCCGTCACGGAAACGCGGGTGGAGTTTGGTGAAGTTTGGAAAGTCCCAGCTTCATAAAGTGCTATGAAAGTTTGAAAAGAATGCGCGTTTCCTAGCGACGCTTTCCATTAGAGCCTTGGCGTCCGCCAGTAATTTCAGAGTATGTGGACTTTAAGCATTTGCAAGCTTACGCAGTTACGTAGTTTTGTCGTCTTAATGACTTTTGTCAGTTGTCTCGCACCAGACGTGGATGTGATCTTTGCTGGGTCACATAGCTATCACTCGTCCCTCTGGTTTAATTCCCAGCCCCTCGCGGGTTGTAAAGGAGGAATTACAGCGTACCACATGAGGGGTTTGTGCGAGGCAATTCTGTCAGCAATTCAAGTCAGCGTCTAGAGTACAGACTAGCGCCCGGAAGATCAGAGCAAGAGAGCTAAGTTCCAACGGGCGTCATGTATTGTCACTCGCATAAATTGCACCCGCGACTGACGAGATTTTGCAACTACGGATATCTCGAGACTGTGAGCGAGGGATATGACTGAACGTTGGTTAATCTTGCCGGCCCTAGTACTGTGCTGCTCACTGTGGTTCGTGTTGGGCGCAATCTCACGATGTGCAGATACGCGTGGCGAAGAGGCGAAACTGTGTTTATTGTAGAAGTACAAGAACAAAGAGAAGCTCGCCAGAAAGTGATGAAAGAAAGAAAGACTACTCCCGCTAGCCCTAACAACTAGCCCTAAGAAGACCGCCACAAACACGCACAACAGTTCGGACACCAGGCAGTGTCTGTCTGGGTGTTTTTCTGCTTCAGTCAGTCTCAGCTAGAATCTATTTGATTGTAAAAGCCGCCAAACATGCCGGTGTATATCCCACCGGCCAAGTTTCTCACTTAATCAAGAGGATGACCCATGACAAACTGGATATTCAGTTGATCAAGGGGACAGCTTGGCTGGGAGAGCGTCCTGTACTCAAAAGACGATGGTGCAAATAAGAACATGTGTATGGCTGCGACACTAGCGTTAGCAAGAAAGAGAGATGAGCGATTGAACTTGAAAGGGAAGCTTAAAGTCATAACTACAAGCTAAAACAGCGTGGCTTCTTGGCCGCAAAGCCAGGAGGTTTCCCACCTAAACTATAACTGGGGTCTCGGGCTCACTAGCTGGAGATAAAAGGTGTTGCGGGGCGGGACGCTGGGGCTCTATAGAGGTCGCGTTGCGTCCCGCCGCCACCCAGTACTTGTAAAACTACTCTGATTGTCTCTCTCTAGCTCCGCTAGGGATCATTTATTGCTATAGATACTAGAGCATGTACATAAAGAATCAAGAAGTTATAGCCTTTAATATATAAGATTAAACCATTCGGGTGCAGATGTAAGACACGAAATTGTCAATGTGCGAGACGAACCAGTAACAGCCAGATATAAACCCAAATAGATATCCAAAGCAGCTAGAGTGTAACAAGGAAACCTCCGCAGTTGATATAAGTAATCCTAAAACCCAGTAAATCGATTTGAACAAATGAAATTGGACATAGGTGTACTCATCGTCCCCAGCGTGTCGTGGCCTCGCTCGGCAATGAGAAACGAGGTACTTCTCCTCTTCCTCCTCCTCCTCTCCGTCCTCCTCCCCCTCCTTCTCTTCCTCTTCCCCCTCCTTCTCCTCCGCTTCTCTCTCTTACTATATCTGCCGCGGATTGTCTCTGTTGATGTCGCTTCGGTGGTGATGACTGCCGATATTGCTTCTGGCCGTCGTTTATATCCGCCGCTGACTGCCTCTGTTGATGTCGCTTCGGTGGTGGCGATGACTGCAGATGCTGTTCCTGACCTTCGTTTTTCCGTTTCTTTGACTGGCCGTTGTTGGCATTACTAGAACTACCACTACCTCCTCCTCCTCCTCCTCCTCCTGCCCCTCGTCCTCCATCTCCGCCATCATTATCATTATCCGCCGGCGCTTGTGTACCTTGATAATGAACTTGAAGCATAACAGGACCAAAGTCCTCATCTATGCTATATATAGGCGGCTCGGTCACGTTTCGTACAAGCTCCAGCGCCGCCTCCATCAGGCGAAACTTTTCCTCGCCCAGCACTGCCTCCATCATGGCTCCCGGAACATCAAAAAACACAGAAGCCTGGCTTTCCCTTCTCCACTTATTAAAAGCTTTCTTCCTTCCATATTTTTCCATATCCTTATTTTTTGTCACAACAATCACTGGAATACGATTCTTCCCTTCCCCGGTCCCGGATTGGGAAATACTGAATACCGGATATCGTTCCCGGTGCTGTCTCAGCTGTATGTTGAGGTGTTGGCGCACCGATTCCGGGAACGCAATAAACTCCAGCTTGTTAGATTTTTCCTTGCTGGTGAGAAAGGCATTCAAGCACCTGCACTCGTTGCAGTTGCAATCAGTCACTGGAGGTATTTGATCGCGGTATTTGAAGGGAGGATCGCAACGAGCTGGGAGTATGTAGGTTGTAAAAACACTTCGCAAGAATGGAATGTAGTGGTGGTGTTCTTCGGGGGATAAGTGTTGGAAGATTCTCTTCGAGAGTTGGTCCACGAGTAGTTGAAACTTTTCAAGGTACCTGTTGGCTTGATCTTTGGCTGTAGGTGGCGACGGCACTGGCAAGAGCTCCACGACACGCTCGTGCAGATTGTTTTGTGCACAGAGAAAGAGAAGATTTACCTTCCAACTCTCGCACTTGTTACTGTCGGAGACAGAAACTAACTCGTCAATTCTGTACGGGCCGTGCTTTTGGTACAAGCTGCTGGCAACGTGGTCTAGAGAATCCATGAGCCACAGCCGCGCCCCCGAATCACAATAGTAGTTCTCCGGAAATTCCAGCCTTAGCCTGTCGTCAGCTCGCCGCTGCCTAGCGCATCTTTCCAGAAATTGCACCCAGAATTCAGTGTAGTGGTAATAGTTTTGAAACAAAGAAACAAAGCTATTTCCAAAAGCTTCATGACCCATCCGATGCGCGGCCCCGTCTGGGTAGTGCAACAAACAATACAGGTAAGTTGGATTTAGAGTCGGATTGACTGGATCCCGTGAGAAGATTTTGGACAGCAGTGTCTTGAGCCAGTCAACAGTGTATTCTTGTTCGCCAGAATTGTATAATTCAACTGCCACTTTTGTGACCTGTTGCTCTACCCGCCTCAAGTCCACTTTTGCACAGGTTGTTAATAGCTCTTCTAGGTTTTGCAACCTTTGCTGCAGCCTAAAATATCATTAGTTAGTAATTACTACACACTCAACCTCAGGCTATATACTTACTTGTGGATAAAATTCTTTACTCCCCATTTCTTCATCGCCTTTCCCCAGGCTGCTATACTGCACTCTTCAGGGAAATGTGACATCAATGACTCGAAGAGCTCTGAACTTCCTAAGCGCAACGAAACAATAAGAAGCGAGTTTACACACCACCTGTTACAAAAGTCAGTTTCAGTGGTAGATATTACTAGTACTAGGAGTTTGGCATGCTTTAAATCGACAAACCAGTGTTCTGCCCTTTTATTAAGATGACTTAGCAAGGTGAAAGCCAAAGTCTGAACCTGATTTTCCGCACCAGATATATCATCCCAGTCGGTCTTAGAGAGGTAATCACAAGCCGCTCTAAGCTGGAAAACATCAATCAAAACCTCGTGTTGACTTATTAGATCCCACTGTGGATAAATAAATACGATTTTGCGTCGCAAGGTCCTAGACAGTTCCATAGTTGACAATCTTGGGTAGCGTTGCAGATCGTATTCTTCAGAATAAACACTAATATCTAGGAACGTAAGCACCGACGTTAGTAGTTGACGGAAGATACCACTGACCTTTAAAAGGATCTCTTGGCACTATTTCATTGTCATCCACTAACCATGAATCCATGGTCAAATCCCATCGAAAGTCTCCGAAACCTTTAATAACATCCACAAGTTTCCATCCTGGCTTAGGCTGCTCCGAATCTTCAAGTTTGATCGAGTCGGTAGCTGTACACAAGAACTTATAACTACGTTTGTCTATATAAAATGATCGGTGATCCAGTTCCTCTTCGTAATCGGCATCGTTAGGGTCGTCGCCGTCGTCGCGGAATTTTGCAGAAAACACTTGTTCATATTGAAGGTCGGCGAGACATATTCCAAAGCCAAACTCATCCGCCAATTCAGACAGAACTTGTAGCCGGAACTTATCTTCATAATCCATTAAACTTGGCGGTATTAGACTGGATATGTCTACGCTAGTAGGAGTATTAGTATCTGAGTCAGAATCCTCCTCGTCACTGGAATTTTCATTCTGTGCCCGCTCTAGTTTAGTAGACAATACATGCACCAGTTTTCGAGGTGAGTCTTCTTCGGATGAGAACTCTCTTTTCCATTTTGCAAACGCTGCAGCAAGACCCGACTTGTAGCTTAAATTTTCGGCTTTTTCGCCAAACGGTCTGAATTGTTGTACAACATGAGAAGGCACCACAACAGAAAAGAGCAATCCTACAAAGCCTCCGGACTCGGACAAGACTGAGGTGTCATTTTGGGGCCTCGGTATTTGGTCGCTCTTTACATGCGCTTGCAAGAGCCACGCAATCCCGGAACACTCAAATTTCGTCCAATCTTCTGGACCTAACGGTATATCGATGATCTGGTCTGAGTGCTCGCACTGCGCACGAAGTTGAACCTTTGACAGTGGAGTCGCGGTCGGCAAAGACAGTAAGAAATAGGCTACAGAGTTTTCAGGCGCCAAAGAACTGTTGGTTTTCATTAGGAACAGACGGATATCACTTCAAGTTGCTACTCACGAATTTGCCGGCCAAGAAAACTGCTGTCCGTTTGGAACAGTCACCAGCCCAATCAATTCTACTGTACTGGAATCCAATTCGGCAACCAGACTTCCAATCTTTTCTCGTAGTATTGTCGTCTTCAGCATCTCAGTAAACATCGGATTGTTGCGGACAAGCTCCAGGTCGTGGCCAGGGATGAACCGTATACCCGTGTCGAGCTCATCCGAAAGATCATGGATTCGAGCCACCTCCGTGTGCGAAATTGGTAGTCCGACTATTCCAAAGCCCCCTCTCTTGATCTTCAAGCCCGGATTGATCAAATCTTCTTCTGGATGGAGAGTGATTGAACTTGCTATAACCGTTGGCAAACTAAAGGGAGTGCTTAGGGCCTTCTCCACAGCCGCTGCCACAGCTGTCCAGGGTCGCTCAGGACATTTAGGTATAGATGGGGCCCGACGAAAAACGCACTGTGACTGCATGTTGAAAGACTGAAGTCGTTTAGAACGAGACTGACACGACCGACATGGACTGATGGTAGTGATAGTGGTATCGGCGATGAGTGGGATGGAGACGCGTTATGGTGGTCGCTTGGTTGCGGCTCAACAGGGTGATTCACCTCTAGCTACTTAGTACATGTTTAGCGGCTACTACGTTACTTACCTAGGTAAGTACTTACTAAACACTCCTCTCTAAAACCTTCCACACAACCTCGTCAGGGTCAGTCAGGAGCTGTAATATCTGCTACTTTATGGGAAGAATCGTATATACTGATATGTGTACCAATGTTAGGGGCAAGAGAACCTCAAGACTATCCACAGTGCGCGCGTGTGTGAATAGAAGCAGTCATAAGTGCAAATGAACCTTTATATTTATGCAACAGCATTCTAGGTATTGGTTAAGTACCGAGTATCTGTCAATAAACCTTGTCAATGATGTTCGCCCGGGGCGAGTTTCCATGGCCTAGTTAGGCCTTACTATCCCTTATGACGTGCCAGCCATAGCCATTGCCTACCGCATTTCCGTTCGTCATCCATCAAACCGTTGTCCTTCTGTGCATCCTTCATTTGGCTGCAAAGTAGTCACAATAACCATTGTAGAGGTCTTTCATAGGTTAGAATATAGGTTACATTATCATGCGGTCTCTTTGCTTCGGCTAGAGGTCGAAATAAGGTGCGGCTCTATGAGCCCTAAATTAACTAGATCCATGGTAGTTAGCTTGTCCAATTTAGAGTAGACGGTCGGTGTATAGTCTGTCATACAGCATTTTTTCGGTGGCGCTAGGCTCCAGCGAAAAATTCGTATACGTATGACAGACTAGTTACAGTTAGCATACGACATATCCCTTGTTAAGAAACATTTCGTTTCTACTTGGAGAGGGGGAGCTGGATGATAAAGCTTTTTAAGTGGTGCCCCAGTTGGTATAACCTTAAGTACTTAAGTAAGTATGCATGTTCCATGCACAGTATATATTTTTTCCTTCCACCCCGCATGCATTTTCTGTGTTGCTCCGGTTATAGAAGCTACGTTTAGTCACCGTACATGTTCTACCCCACCGGTAAAGTTCCCCACTTAGCCAAAAGAGCAGCTTGCCCGGGAGGACGTTCTGCCAGACAAGATTCTTGGTTGGTGACGTACTTGGATGTTCCCTAGCGGCAAAGTGGGGTGGTAGTGGAGTCTAAGCCACCGGGTAAAAATTGACAATATTTCAAGGTGCCAACCTACCTAGTCTAGGAGGTCTCGAGGAGGGAGGGCATCATATTTACTACAGCCATTAAATTCCCGTTCTAATAAACAATCACCACCAGAGGTCAAAGCCCGGGACGTCCCTATCCTCAAAACATATTCCCCGCTATCCTCCAATTCCCATTCCCCCCCACAGGCCACATCCAACAGTTCCAATCCCCGAGTCTCCAGCCCGCAGAACCACCTTCCGAAGGATATAAACAGCTCCAGATCCTCCATCATATCTGAACCCAGGAGTCGAAGTTGCTATTGGCCTAGATACTGCAAGGGTGACCGCTCTATTTTGACTTCTTGACTACTGGGATACCTAACCAATGGTCCGAGGTTCCTGTGCATGCCCCTCCTCCTTGCGATTCATGGGGACAGAACCCAGTAGACAGTCACAGTCCTCGCAAAATTGGAGGTATGTAGCACCCAGCTGCGCTCTAGTCTCCCAGACAACATAGGAAAGGTGAATGTCAGCAACAGTATGTGGGCTGACAAATAACGAGGGAAAAGTGCTCGTGTTTGGGGGGTGGGTGCACCACTGTGTCGCACTCGAGGCTGTTCTACACTTTTGCATCATTTCACATGAACTTTTACTGCTAATGGCGACAAATCGACTGTCCAAAAACCCTTTACTTCCTAATGACAGTGCTGTAGATTTGACTACTCAATAGAGCACCTACGCACACGTATGTAGGACTTAGTAGGTTGGGTGTAATTATAAAACGACGGTGAATAGTACGTACAAGAAGGCCCCATAACACTACCATAAAGTAAATCCGAGCTGTGCCCACTCCATCTCAAACTACATTCTCTCTGTTCTTTCCCCTGGGGACGTCTCTATCCTTTTCTCTAGGCACGTCAGCACTTACATGGCTGACCAACAGCAAGGAGCCATGATTGGTAGAATGTATCTAGGGAGACTTGCTGGTTGGTCTGTAACAGATTCTAGGTTCTGGTCCCAAGTTTCAAGCTTTACTGAGGGCGTTGGTAGTGGTGGGACTCGTTGTGGCAGTGGACTGGTAAATCGATAGTGGCGGATACCGTTTGCTCATGGGATAGTTTGCGCCACCTAGCAGCTTTCAGCATCATCAGGAATAAATGGGTCATACAGAAATTCTTTAACTCTAGGCGATAGGCCCCGAAACTTCTCCCCTAAATTGTCAGCCCCGGCAGTGAGAGGATCGAAGGAAGGGCAGATACATACAGATGAATTCCCGAGTTGCGATAGCTGCCCTCAAGTCGGTCATTTTAGGATTATAGCAGGATATGGGAATCGGGGCCTGGACATTTAAACCCGGAGTCTTTGTTTATGGAGGATAAGGGTGACAAGAAAGAAAGACGAAGGAAATGGGGGTCAGGACCTCCCGAGGTCAGTGATATGTACGATCAACTCGGTCATATGAGAGGATGAGAGTGACAAGAAAGAGGGATGGAAGAAAGAAATGGCCTGGGAAGGAGAAAGGTAAGAGGGGGCGGATATTTAACACAGACTCTTGGAGGTACTCAATGTTGACGGAATACTGGGCTTTCGCCCGAACTGGCATCGTGTGATTGCTTGGCTATTACGTGGGTTGCCACTTTCAGTATAGTTATCTTATTATCGTGTACTTAAGCTTTCTCCTTTTCTCTTCTCTCTTTAAAACTTAGGCGATTGACGAGTTTTCCACGCCCGCTGCAACACCCGCGTGTCAACATCCAGAAGTGAAGCATCACACCGGACGAGAGCCGGCTAATTCCATTCCAGGATCACGAGAAAATCAGGAGGAAGATCGCACAGCTCGCAAGTAAAAACCAAATCCATTCAATCAATCTTACCATAAACACATGCGCTCATATGGTATATAATACAAACATTATCTCCCCTTACTATCCATCCAGACTTATAAACAAATACGCCACCTATTAATCGTCTATAAAAGCAAAGCCAAAAAATTGCTCCTCACCCCCATTACATCCCCCCTACGCCTTCCTCCACTTCTTCATCAACCTCTTTGCGCCACCCATATAGAACCAAGTACACACAAACACAAATACAAAATTAAACATTACAAACCCAACAATAATACCGATGTTCCTCCACCTATGATCATAGGTAGCATGAAAGCTCCTCGAAAACTCCTCTCCAGTCGCATACTGGCAGAAGCGGCACTCGCCATTGCTCTCCTCAACGTACCCTCCCGACTTCTTCAGGAAGGCCGAGACGTAGTTTGCACACGTCATTCCGTCGGGCGGTGTGAACAGTGCGAATTCGCTGTTAGTGCAGCGCACTTTAACGTCGTGGGTGAGTACTCCCAGCCAGCCTTCAAAAATGTATGTAAACGGCGACACCCAGTACATCCATTTTCTCCAGAAGGTCGGAATGGCAATGTACGGCACGACAACACCGCAGAATGAGACGATGAAGATAAAGAACACCGGTACCAGGAGTGATGCAAGCAGCTCGTTGGGGGAGAAACTGGCGATGAGCTGGCCAAAGCCAAGGTAGTAGAGCTCGAACAGCATCATCATCAACCAGGTATACCCGGCAGCAGAGGAATCTCTCGGGAATTTGACCGGCCAGTACCAACAGATAAAGTAGAGTGTTCCGGCCACGATTCGGTAGGGCAGTTCGACGACGATTGCTGAAATAACCCAAACCGACCAATGATAAATTCTCGAGTTGTTCTCTCTCGCTGTGAAGAGGTCTCGAATCTCCAGGAATTTTGGCTGAAGCTGTTGGATCAGAGGCGGAGAGATGGTGAGCGTCATAAAGATCGAGAACAGGCGACTCTGCATATCGATGGTGGAGGAGCCAAGTTTATAGAAAGTGAACGAGTTGAACAGACCGCAGAAGATGTGCAGCATCATCATGCCAACAGCGTACTGCGGGCATCTCCAGTATGACACGAAAGTTCTCTTCATAACAGCAGCGATCTGGGAAGAAATTGGCATGGCGAATTGGCGATTGTCGGCCATTGCTGTAGAACTTGCGCCGCCGCTCCGCTCCCGGATAAACGTTTCGATCTCTTCGTCCCGTATTCTGTGCTCCGGAGATTCTCTCCAGACCTCTCCCCAGTCTCGTTCCTTCCGGTTTGGGTCGCCAGCTCCAATTGCCTCAAGGATGTACTCAGCCGGGTTCTTTCGCTTGGGACATTTTGGTGCACCGTTTCCTTCGAAGTACTTGATAATAGTCTGCGAATCCTGTCCAATAGGCCCATGATAAACGACGTTGCCACCTTTTTTCAAGAGTACCAACTCATCGAAGTTTTCAAACAGGATCGCACTAGGTTGATGGATTGTACAAAGACTATGAACTTGGTTAGGTCATGATAGTGGGGGTTGGCGAATGATGAGGGCTTACATTGCTTGTCCGGCATCAGCCAGCTTGCGCAAGAACCGAACGACGTTGTATGCTGCGGCTGAATCCATTCCGGAGCTACGGAGACATTAGAACGCACTTCATCTCATAGCTCCTAAGGGAAAAACTTACGTTGGTTCATCCAAGAACATAAGGAGCTCCGGTTTGCTAGCCAATTCGACACCGATCTATCAAATAGTTAGACTGAAGCCTATGTAGCAATGTCAGAGGGGACACATACTGTAAGACGTTTCCTCTGCTCCTGGTTCAACCCAACACCCTGATGACCAACAGTAGCTCCCGCGATATCCTCCATTTCAAGCAAATTGATGATCTTGTCGGCGTATGCATACTTTTCCTCAATTGGAACCTCCATCGGTTGTCTCAGAAGTGCCGAAAACCTCATTGCCTCCCTGACCGTAGCGGTATGTTCATGAATATCCTGTTGCTCCGCAAACCCAGTAGCACGTTGGAACGACAAAGGCAGTGGATGACCATTGACCAAGAATGAGCCCTTAACAGTTCCGAAGGTGATTCTCTGCGCAAGCGTGTTTAATAGAGTCGTTTTTCCAGCACCAGATTCACCCATGAGCGCCGTGAGCTTTCCAGGTCGAACATATCCCGAGACGTTGTTTAGCAAAATCTTTTCTCCAGTTGCGGTAGGGATGGTGTAGGTGACATTCTGCCAAGTAAATACTGTATCATTCTTCGCGATCTGGTCCACAGGCGTTTCGTGCTTTTCGTCACCCAGTGCTGCAGGGATAGGCCTTTTGTCGCCCATCTCCTCGTCTCCGGGAGGCGGAGAACCCTTCTCCAAAGCGCCCTCGATATCCCTCGGTGTCTGTCCCCGTTTGAACACTGTCACCGCGGCACCTCCTTTATTCGGCTTCTGCAGCTCTAGACCAATAGCCGTTAGGACGACAAAAGCAAGCCAAAACGCAATGACAATGCCGACGTTGCGCCACAGGTGATCTCGGGTGTATGTAAATTGCGACTGAATATAATCCTCGCCTCTCACAGTGGTCTGACCGGGCCGGTTACCTTGAATAAGACAAGATTGGTGCGCTGCAGTAACCCCTGGTCCTCCTGCGGGTACAAGGTATGGCGCAACACATGCAATATTCAAGCCGTGGAATTCGTTAGCCATAAGAGCTTCGAATGAGTACTGAACAGGATTGATCCACTTCAGCCAAGAGAGCCAGGGGTGCATGGATCCAGGCGGAATCAAGTATCCGGTATAAACTATTAACGCTTGAATGGCGATTCCAGTTAATTTGGTGGCGGAATTCAGGTTTGCGGAATACGATCCTAACGCGCGGAAGAAGGAGTACATCGACAACGTCAAGAAAAAGGTGACGAGCAAGAATATAAAAAATTGGGATGCGGTCCGCGCCAAATCTGTCGTCGTCAGCACCGACGAAACCCCCGAAGTGAGGTATAGAGGAGAATAGACTTACTGCACATAAAGTAGGTAATAATACCCCATACGGCCACCTGGATTGCGCAAAGCGGCAGATCTGTCGCTACTTGCGCAAAAGCATAAGCCGACGGTCGATAGAAACTGAAGCTCTTGTGTTTCATCAAACTGTTTGACAGATCAGCAAGTCTATACAGTTCATAAGGGATATGGAAGACACCAACATTGGTCTGGATTCGAAAGCTGCCGTCAACTCCGCCATAGCAAGAAGTGCATTAAACAATAATGTGAAAAACAGGATACCGCCTCGCGGGAAAACACCCAATGCATTTGACGGAAGGTCGTAGAACAAACTGCCCACAATAATACTCTGAAAAGCCACTCCAACCCATCTAGCAGCAAGAGAAAGCTTATCTCCGTACATAACCTTGAACTGACGGGATGTGCAAGCAGCAACCTGGGCTGGAAAACTGATTGTATAATTCATCTTCGCTTGGGGAGTGTCCGAAGCCCGTTGCGCCTGCGCAGCTGGTTGTTCGCTAAGAGATGATTCGAATGCCTCAATGTCCAAGAGATTCTTCCTCGCCATGTCGGAGTTGCGGAAGGCGGTCTCGAACTCTTCAGCAGTACGAGGGATTCGATTTTCCCAGCCTGGTTTGACATGTCGTTCGTTTGGATCTGTTACTGAGGTTAAGAAATCTGCTGTTGTCCATCGAGCACTTGGACATTCGAATCCCAAATCCTCGAAATATTTCTTTGCGTCTTCAGTTGGACCAAAATAAGCACAGCGGCCCCCATCGATCAAGAGCACCTTATCGAATAGGTCGTATAATGACTCTCCCGCCTGGTATAGAGCAACTGAGGTTGAGATTCTAGCCATGTTCGTCAAAGCCCGGAGTGAGCTGACGTATTCTAGGGCGGTAGACGCGTCTAGTCCTTTAGTAGAGTTGTCCCAGCATTGGCAAGAGGCCTTTGTAATCATCGCTTCCGCAATCGAAACCCTCTTCTTCTCACCACCTGAGACTCCGCGAACAATATTACTCCCGAGCTTCGTATCCAAAGTGTGCTCAATCCAGAACAGCTATACTACAATCAGCATCCAATCTTACTCAGCGGCCTTTGTTGCAACTTACTTTCGAAACAACCCTCAAAAACTCCGAAACATAAGATTCCCTTGACTCTCCCTCAACTCTCGACTCCTTCCCAGGCGTCCTCGTCTTCAACGCAAACTCCAACGTCTCCTTCACAGTGAGGGTGGCATAATGCAGATCATCCTCACCGTTATACAACACCTCACCCCTGAATCGCTTCTGCATCACCGTCCAGTCCTCTCCCCCATACCTTACGTCTCCTGTAATCTCTTCAAACCCCGCTCTCTGATTCCCAAGCACCTTCAAAAAGGTACTGCAACCAGCACCAGGACGACCTAACACCAACAAGAGTTCACTCGGCCTGATACATCCCGTGAATCCATTTAATATTGTCCTTACCGGTGCCTTCTGGAAGCTTCTCCCACTAAGTAAATTCCTGATCCCCCAGTAAGGTCCAAGGAAGATATCTGTATTCGTAGGTTGCAACGAGGCTCCAAGTCCGAGTCCCTTTACTGTCAAATTCTTAAACACAACACCTTTATGCTTTGTCTTCTCTTCGGACCCAGCTTGCCGGCTCTCTCCAAAGATCCTAGATAGGAGGTTTTCGATCTCGCCATGGTCCGCAGGTTCGTCTCGGCTGGGGCGGGTGGTTATGCGGCTGGAGAGAGCGCGGAAGAGTTCCTCTTCGGTCGGGGTGCGGGAGAGTTCGTTGTCGGTGCGGATACGGTGGATGGAGTCTGCATGGTGCGTCTTGATGGGTTCCAGAGCGGCTTCGAAGGAGTGGGCGATGGAGTGAGAGTCGGTGACGCTATTAGGGTTAGGTATCGTCGTGCCCGAGGAAGTCGCAGCTGAGTTGAAGGCGACGGGTGCTCGTCCCGCCATTTTTGGGGAGGGGTCCACGCGCTGTGAGACTGGGAGGTGGTATCTACCGGTTGGGTATCACAATTGCAAGCAGTGTAAGGTTCGTGGGGAGAGCCGAGAAATGGGAGGGAACAGAAGGATGTTAAAAGAAGCTCTGAAGCTTCTTGGTACTATACAACTGTCATCTCGGATCGGATGTCCCACTGTCAATCTCATCCGGAGAGTGTACTATCCGATGGTGAATACGAAGTCTCAACGTCACCACTATTTTTCCGATCACCGACATCTAGTCTAAACCAAACAGTATCGCGCGCTACAACGGAACCTGCAGTCGCAATAAATTAGGTCCGGTTGCGCCGGGCATACTTAGGTACAACGGCGACTCGGCGTCTGCCATCGCCGTGCTATCACACAAAATCAGGCGGTTGCACAGCCGCTATCTATCCGGGCTCCGGATGGCTAGTTCATGCAGTCAGACTCGTCTCAGTGAAACCGCCGATCAGCGCATGAAGTAGCAACGCCAGGTGGGGTTCAACATACTTATGCCGAAAAGCTAATGCTATCTAGGTAGCTCTTAATGCCTTTGTTTACGCCCATAAACAAACACAGCAAGATTGCTGTTCCTACAGGTGATGGAGAAATTGGCCCAGCAACAAGGCCAAGGAGTCAATTAGCCGCGCTGAAGTGAAATAAGCTGCACGGGTGAGATTCAAAGCACGAACCCAATTAATATTCTGACAGCCCAAGATCTATGAAACCACTGCGCGGGCTGCGGGCCGCGATCATCCCGCTTACGGGCTTAGCCGAGGTACACATTAATCACAGCACTCTACACGCTACTCAACTACAAGTACCATTTTGCAATCACGGCACGGTTGCTCCGGCAAACTTTTTTTGAAGTGACATGGTCGTTCTGGTACGACTCTTATTTTGAAGAAATGTTGTGGGCGGGCATGTGGGCGTAAGGCGCTGTGAGGGTTTGGGCGAATTAGGCACCGATGGTGACTCGGAGATGTGCGCATTTAAGTCCCTCTCTACCGTCAAAACTCTGTGAAGATATATGACGGTGGCTTTGAACTCTCGCTATGGAATGGTGAATGAACACTGGCTCTTTTTGCGACTTTACTCTGCAGGAAACAGAATGTCTAGTGCATTGCATTATGCAAGCGTAATCGAGTTACCAACCTCCAGGGCCTTATCCCAAGTACAAGGGCAAAGGTGCCAAATACACGCCGGATACAAAACCATCAAAATACCCGAACCAATAACAATCCTTATAAGAAATACGCCGCAATTATCCAAAAGAAAACCAAAAATCCTCTAAGGCACCCTCACTCTGTGATGCAGCAAGATCTAAACCTACCATCTTCTGGCGTAAATGCTTGTCTGCTCCCTCGCCTTTCTAGCTTCCATCTCTGCCTCCTCTTGCGGCGACACGTATCTCCTCTCCCTCGTATCCACCGGTTCGACCCTTGCCGGACGTCTCTCTTTCAAAATTCTGGTCTTTACGTTTAAAGAGTCTGCCGCACCTCCAGCACCATGCTCGGCATCTCTCTTGAATAAGAATAAGATATCGTTCATGCTCATCTTGGCAGCCTTTGCCTTATTTGACATATCTCCGTCTCCAATGGCCGCTTTCGCTAATTCACGTTTACGTTCTTGCAGTTGTAGTATTCGCTCTTCAACGGAACCCGCAATGGTGAGCTTGTAGACAATGACATCTTTCTCCTGGCCGATACGATGGACTCGATCGATTGCTTGTTCTTCGACGAACTATTGAAAATCAGCACAAACTCTGAATCATAAGAAAAGGGGAATTCCTACCGGATTCCAAAATGGCTCGAGAATGACAACCCTACTTGCACAGGTCAAGTTTAATCCGAGAGCACCACACTTCAGAGAACACAACAGCACCCCGCACCAATTTTCCCTCCCTTTACGGGGAGTAAACTCCCCCTCGCCTCGGAGGCGGCGAAGAGATGCCTCACGGTCATCGTTCTTCATGCTCCCGTCGTACCGTGTAAACGCAATTCCATTTTGGCGCAAGAACGGTTCAATCAGATCCAGCATCGAGGTAAACTGGCTAAAAACAATGATTTTGTTCTTCTCCTTCATCTCTTTCTGAATGATACCGAGAAGACTTGAGATCTTCGTTGAAGGGAGAAGTTGAGAGTAAGGATCATCCTCGTCCTCATATTCCGATTTGTCGTCCTCCTCAGCTCCGGAGGATTCTTCTGCCTGGCTGTCGACAAGCCTATCGTCTTTATCAGCAACAGATGGATCATCATCGTCTTCTTCCGTATCGGATCCCTCTTCTGCCTGACTTCCTTTGTCATCTTCTTCGTCGTCGCTATCGAAAACGGTAGGTCGCCGCCGCTTCTGAACTTTCTTCTCCTTTAGGATTTTGATATTCTGTTTTATTTCGCGTCCTAAATTCTTCGTGATACCTTCCAGGTTCTCATTGCAGGCCGTACACCGGACCTCGCCATCCTCAATCTCTTGCACTGTCAAGTCTGTGATGCAGACTTCACACTTACGCTGATCAACACTGAGACCACCCATGAGACCAGCTAGCGCATCGTCTTCAGCCGCATCATCAATAGCCTTCGGTGATTTCTTTTTTCTCGGTGTTGCAAGCCCCAAACCAGAGTCTTTGTCCTTATGAATTTTGCCAGCAAGAAGATGTGGATGGTTGCATGCTTGTCGGAGTCGCAATAGCAGAACAAGTGCGCTAGTCATGCTGACACCACCAGATTTGCTTCCAGTCTCTCTGAATCCGGACATCATTTTCTCCAAACTCTCCTCGGTTCTCTCCTCGAGTTTTTCGTAGAACGCCTTCTCTTGGGCGTTGAACTCGCCGACCAGCTTTTCCATGCTTCGTTCCGGCAGCTTAATTTGGTGCCCGCTTTTTCCTTCTGCATCCTTCTTCAAAACGTCTTTGGTTCTCCGAAGCATAATAGCAGTTAGTATCACTCGTAGTCTGTCAATTGCGATTTTCCCCCTATTTTGTTGCATAGGTCGCGTGATTTGCTCCTTCCATACTGCAAGGTCGTTCATAGGTTCTATCCTGAGAAACTTCAAAAGACTATAAAGCTCATCCAAATTATTTTGCAAAGGGGTTCCGGTAAGGCACCATCGATGACGGGCCTTGAGGGCACATGCTGCCAGAGAAACCTTCGCCAGTCGATTCTTGATAGTGTGTGCCTCATCACAGATGATCCTCCACCATCGAATCCCAAAACACCCTACCGCGTCAACACGGCCATCGCTTCCTTCAGCAAAGGAGGATTGTCCATGTTCGGAACGTATGATATCATAGGTTGTGATGACTACATCATACTTGCGGAGCGCCTCAGGCGACTTTGCTCGATTGCTTCCGTGATGTACTAAGACACGAAGCTTGTGAGTCGATTCAGTACGCCTATCGATCTCCGCTTCCCATTGTTTGATAAGAGCCAGGGGTGCAATAACTAGCGTCCCTCTTCCGACATCTTTAGGAATCTTGAGAGCGGCCGTCTTGGAGTTCGGCGACATATCCGAGAAAGTAGCGTTCTTGGCAACCGGGTATCTTGGATGGGGGCGAGTAAGGATTAAAGCAATAGACTGGATGGTTTTACCCAATCCCATCTATGAGGATCATTAGCATTGCTGCTGATATACTCAAAAGCGGGGAGTTGTGTACATCGTCGGCTAGAATACCACTCCTCCCTTTCTTTTCCTCCCGCGATTGCAAGAACGCCAGGCCTCTGACCTGATGAGGGAGAAGGGTGACATTCAATCCCTCGACCCGATTCATTTCGTCGTCATCGTCGTCTTCTTCCTCGTTCTCTTCCTCCTGTTCAATTGGCACTTCTTTCACAGTATCGTTAGTTAGGGTCTCCCCATCTTGCTTCTCGCTCAGTCCAGCACCGGCCATCATCTCGGCAAGTTCAGCATCTTCCTTGGTGGGCTGCTTCTTCTTTTTCTTCTTGCTTTTTTTAGAGGCCGGCGCATCGTTTATACCCTCCAACAGCGCCTTGAGGCTCTCTGTGGTCTTTGCAGGGTCGAGATATTCTCCTGCATAGTGTGTCATGCCCGGCATCGCCCCACCAGGCGGTAAAGAATATACTGGGGGGTTCCTGTTGATCGCCGCATTACCAGTGAAATCGTATGGATTCTTTTGAGTTCCAACGTTGACTGAAGTAAATGCTCCGCGTACGGGGGAGGTAAAAGTGGGATAATCGACGGGTGGCTTTATGACCATGTCATCTCTCGTTAGATCGACAGTAGGTTTCGTACGCCACTCCTCTCTTGGGGCAGAGGCTCGAATTGGTTGCATGAACTGCGCGGCTCGGGCTTGGACCTCAGAAATATGGGATCGATTTGAAGCTAAAAAAACTTATGAACTGTGCCCTGAATATTAGATTTGCAGAGCACTTACTACCACTCTGTTCTATGCCTTGATTGCCAGAAGTAGGCCAAGGTAATGGTCTTGAGGGTAGAGCAGACTTCATTGGAGTTGCTGAACCAAACTTAGGCTGCTCAGGTGTACTGCTTGTGCCTGTGCTTGTTGGATAGTTCGGTTGTACTGTTGAATGGAGATTATTCCTTGGGGCATAAGGACCTCCTACGGACGATGACGCGGGGCGATGCGATGGCGGTCTGTCATTCTCGGAACTCATGCTGGGTGGTCGGTATACAAAGTAAACAAAGAAAACCCCGGTAGAACTTGAGGAATGAGAGGCGGTGCTGGGAGCTGAAGAGGTTGAGGATGAGGAGGAGTAGGAGGAACAAGAGGAGAAAAGGTGTTGTCACGAAGGCTGCAACGTGCATGCTTGGTATTTACTTAGCTCGGGATGCGGCGCTTTTACAGCGCTTAGTGGTTGCCTCCGCAACGGGATGCCGTTGCCGAAGGTCACGTTAAACCTATCATCACGTGACTTACAAGTTTATGCCGCGGAGATTGCCGTGGCTATGTTTCTTCTCTTCTGGCCAATGGAATGCACAACGTGAAACGAATCTCAACCGTGAGCACCACCACGAACACTCAACCACAACACTGCTCATCTGCCCTTCGGCGCCCAGGTTGCTCGATCAGCCCTCAATTCGCAGCAATCAGACTGGATTACCCATCAACACCCTTCTGCTCTTCACTTACACATCAAGCATCCGACGACGACGTCAAATAAGTTTCACTTCACCGCCGACAACCCTCCGAGAAACCAACTATACCGACATTGCTATATATCCAGTACTTACGACCAGCCCACTTAGTTACAGCATCAGTACCCAGACCCGGATCTTCTAGAACGTTTAAACTACCTTTCACAATTTCAACCGCCGCCGCCACCGTCTGGAATACCTCACACCATTTGCATCTAGTGGCCAGTACTTGCGCGCACCGACATCGGATTGAAACTATAGTTTCAGTCCATCTGATTCTTCTATCGCTCTGTCATCCCGCAAAGTAGGGTGATTTAGAGCGATTGAGAATCTTTCTTCACATCGTGTTATGAGCAGCTATTTGTGGCGATACTACCTCGAAAATGACGTCGAACGTTTTCAGCGCCTACTCCAAGGCTCACAGTCCAATCCACATATCTCTACTCACCGCGGTTCTGCACATAAACCTGGGCTGACAACGCCTACTGGCTCTTTTAAATCGCCATCCGCTGGCCTCGCTAGGAAGCATCGACCGGGATCCCCGCCGGCAAATGTTATTCTAACGAGCAAGATGTTGAAGGAGCTTGATCCTATGGGGAGAACGGTCCTACACCTGGCTTGCACTGAGCCGGGCCGATTACCATTCGTTACTGCGCTGCTTTCTCATCCGCTCACTGATCCAAGTGTTGCCGACATAGAGTCGGGATGGACCGCACTGCATCGGGCTCTTTACCACGGGAATATCTCTGCAGCACGGGTGATTATGTCTTTGTGCCCTGCAAGTTGGAACCTCTTGAAATTGAAGGATCATGCGGGCGATTCCCCGTGGGAAGGTAATTTAATTGCACCCCAAAGGTTTAGTTCATTTCATCTACTGACTCCTTGAAGTTTTTGAGGCAACTGTTCACAAAATAGAGAACACTTTTGATCACAACCACAGCTCCGATGTTGGGGAATATTCCGACAGTGAGCAAGAAGTGGACAACTTAGCAGTTGCCGAGGAGGGAGATGAACGGAGGGGAGACGAAGTTTTTGCTTGGGGCTCCAATAAGAACCTAAACCTAGGCTTCATTGGCGGCGACGACCGCTCTTATCCAGAACGAGTTCCGCTGCAGCGGCCACGTCCTTTGTTGTTGGAACAAGCGAAACGACGATACTCTAATTTGCCAGAAAACCATGGGAAGTCCGTTGAGGAACTTCTAGACGCATTTATACTCTTTAATCCCATGCAAATCTCAGATATTCATCTTTCCAAATTTCACACTGCTATTGTGACTACCGACCCGCATTCCAATCTTTTCCTCTGTGGCTTCGGGCGTGGGGGCCGGCTTGGTTTCGGTGACGAACAGAACGTCCAGTTCACCTTCCGTCCGCTTTTATCATCACTACTTCCAAAGAAAAGGGTCCAAAAGGTCGCTCTGGGTCAAGATCATACAGTTGTGGTTCTTGACGGCGGAGAAGTGTGGACGTGGGGAAGCAACCAAGCTGGGCAATTGGGCTACGCTCTCCCACAAAAGACATCGAAGGAAGAGTCGAATCAATCTACGCCTCGTCAGGTCTTTGGCCTGATCAAGAGAGAGTCAATCATTGGCTGCGCGGCAAGTAGAATCCACACTGCTGTGTTTACCGAAGATGCCCTGTTCACCTTTGGAAAAAATGACGGCCAGTTGGGTATATTGGATTCCTCAGATGCCACAACACTGGAGATACAATCAACCCCACGCAAGGTATCAGCTAACTTCTTGAATGGGACTAAGATCAAGGAGGTTGTTGCTATCGACAAGGCCACTGTGATTCTTTTAGAAAGTCATGAGGTTTGGATCTTGGCTAGTCATGCATATTCGAGGCTTTCCTTTCCCTCGGAGCGATTCGTCGGCTTGCCAGCAGGTGCAAAAAACATCACACGGTATGATGCAGGCTCCAATGTCATAACAAAGATTACGGGTGGCGGTGACACACTTTGTGCACTTTCAGAGGTGGGTAATGTGTTTGCAGTCGATGTTGAGGCCACGTTGAAGGAGCGGGCAGCACGAGGATCTGGAAAAATTGCCTGGACACCACAACGAGCTTGGAGCCTACGGAAGAGACATATGGCTGTACGTGATGTAGATGTTGGCGCTGATGGGAACATCATTATCTGCACCCAGTCGGGAAGTGTTTGGAGGCGAATGAAACGAGTCAAAATCAAGGAAGGCGGTGGAGATGGTGGAAGATACAAATTTGACCGCGTGCCGGGATTGTCACGGATTACCACAGTCAGGAGCAATACAACTGGAGCGTTTGCGGCTATCAGAATGGACTCCGATTTTATGCAAAAAGGATTGACGGTAGAACCGCAGGGACTTTGGGAGGACATCAGCCAAATGCTATCGTTCAACGAATTGTTTGATGACGAGGATGTGGAAGACCTAGGTTTAGTCGACAACAACGATGATGAATGGGGATATGGCCCAAAGCCGAGACCTAAACAGTATGGTGGGGCCGTGAAATGGTTTATGCAAGGTACGGTTGAGGAAGATTTAAAGACTCATCTCTCGGACCTCGGACTCCACAAAGAGTTAAGAGGTTGGGACATATCCGTTTCTACCAGTAAATACGAATCGATTGATTTGCCGGTCCACAGCTTCATCTTATCGCGATCTCGAGCCTTGCGGAAACTAATAACCCAAGGGTCTGGCAGCATTGCCGGCATTTGCGAAATCTTATCCACAGAATGCGGGTTGAGAATCGTATTCCACGACATCGAGCTTCTGACAATGCTCAACCTTGTATTCTACCTTTATATCGACACAGTTGTTGATCTCTGGCACCAGCGGAATATCAGTAAAGAACAAACAAATTTCTTTAAATCTTTACGAAGTGAGATGGCAAGAGTTACCACTGCATTGGAGTTGAAACATCTCGCGGAGGCTGTAGGTCGAATGCACTATCCCCCACGGTGTATGGACAAAGACCTTCAACTTGCCTCTATGGATCCTGATTTCTTCCATACTGCGGACATGATCATTGATGTTGCTGATGGCGAGTCAATCGCGGTGCACTCAGCCCTTATGCGAGTACGATGTCCCTTCTTCGAAGCCTTGTACGGCGGAGGTACTGGTGGTCGGTGGCTTCTAGGGCGACAAAGGGATGCTGACCCCGATATCCACGTTGACATGAAACATGTCCAAAGGGAGATCATGAAGATAGTTGTGTCATGGCTATATTACGACTGGGACGCTGAAGGCTTTGATGGTATCCGAGTAGGTGTGAAAGATGGGGACGTCGACCAGTATCTTGATTTTGTCCTGGATGTTATGAGTACTGCCAATGAGCTCATGCTTGAGAGACTGAGCCAAGTTTGCCAGCAGGTTGTTGGCCGGTATGTCAACATTCGAAATGCGGCTGGACTTCTAACTGCAGTTGCTCCATGCTCGGAGAGAGACTTTAAGGAAAAATGTCTTCAGTATATCTGTTCGAATCTCGAAGTCATGCTAGAACACCAGTAAGAAACTCCAAGTTTGTGTGCCGTTGGATCATGTTGACAGAAAATAGTCTTCTAGATGAACTCGATAGTGATCTCATGGCCGAACTGGATGAAACTGTGAGATCAAACCAAAAACGATTGTTCCCACATTCCCGTTCGAGCAAGCAAGAAGAGTGGCTGTTGGAGAAGTACCCTAGCCTAAAGCTAGACTCCGAGAAGGAAAAGGCCTCCTTGATTGCCCATTATATCGCAATATCAGACGTGCCATCACTCTCGACGTCTTCGAGGAATTATTCCGGATTCGCCCAAACCTCCTCTTTACCTTCATCTTCGCCCACGAGAAAGGCTAGACGAAAAAGTTCGAAGACAGCAATTCAAGGTTCGCCTCTAGTCAAGCCAATCCATGGCCATGAGGATATATTTTCCATGGACAACGATGAAATATTACCCTCGTCTTCGCCAACAAGATTCTCCCTCAGCCTCAGCGGCATCGATGTAACTACATCTGTAACGAAGGATATCAAGGGGAAAGCTCCGGTCAATGTATGGGGAGAACCGCACTTGTCGCCTCGATATGCCTCTCCTAAGCAGGATCCATTTGAACCTTCGACACCGCCCCACAAATTACACGCTCCATGGACCACTCCTTCGTCATCTGTTAAGTTAGACATGAAAGAAATCATGGCACAGGCATCGGCAGCCGCATCTGGAAAGTCAGCACTGACAGCCCAACTCTCTGCATCACCGACAACACTGCCGAAACAGTCAACACCGAAGCAAGATAGCGCTTTTAAACTCAGTCAGAAGGAACGGAAACGCCAGCAGCAACAGCAGCAGCAGCAGCAGCCGTCTCTCAGCGTTCCATCAACTCCAGACAAGAAGGTGGCATGGAACATAAACGGCACCCCACAAACCACACGAGTTTCTCTAAAGGAGGTGCTTGCTTCTCCCTCTACACCAACGGAGAAGACGCCTCAGAAGAAACCACAGACACCAGCCACGTCTCCGGCCGCTATTCCGTCAACCCCTACCCAGCAGCGCAGGACAGTATTGGCAACCCACACCTCCTCACCTACTCCTACAGCCTCATCGCCAATATCAAGGCCTCCACCACCTCCACCTCCTCTAATGCCTCGGCCGACGCACTTCCTCCCTCTCAGCCTGCAAGATATCATTGACCAAGAGGAGGCCCAAAAGGAATTGATAAAGGAGTACTCGTCGAAGCGGAGTCTACAGGAGATCCAGGAGGAACAAGAATTTCTGCGGTGGTGGGAGAACGAGAGTAAACGGGTGCAGGAAGCCGAGATTGCGCAGGAGCAGAAGAAGAAAGGAGGTCAGCGTGGTGGAAGAAGCGGGGACGGAAGGAGCGGTGGTGGAGGGAGAGGGAGAGGAAGGAGCAAAGGTAGGGGCGGAAGAGGTGAAACTAGTGGAAGTGCAGGAAGGGGCAAGGGTGGTGGAGGCACGGTAGCTGCGGTGTAAATAGTGTTTTGATACTGCAACTTTTGTATATAGGTGGCACACTTTTCTTTAGATGCGTTACTATGTATGCTTTGAACTTATCATGTTGTAATAGTTGGCTAGGGTGTGGAATACCGAAAGATGGCCGTAGAGGAATTGAGGATTCGTGCACCATACATCACTCGCCAAATCTTTTAGTATTAGGACAAGTAAAGTTTCAATATAAATCACTAACTACATCAGTTTCGATTCCTCCTCACTAGCATACTTGGCACATTGGGCACACTCAATTACGCACCAATTCAACAAATAGTCCTCCTGGCACCGCTGGTGTTCACACCGAACGCTTGGACACGCCACTTCATCCCACTCCTCGACTTCGAGACCCCAGACCCGCCGTAGCGACAGCACCCCCAGTGCTCCCAGTGCTCAGGAGCGTGCTCGGGCTCCGTGGGTATGGTGGGTTTGTTAGAGCTGGGGCAGAAGTTGGTGGTGCTCCTTTGTTTGTGAGGATGGTTTGTTTGTTCTGGGGACATGAGGTAGGTGGAAGAAGGCAGTTATATATGCATTAAGTAGCGATGTGGCGGGCGTTCCATTTTGAAACTACTGTATCCATGATGACTTTTCGATGATATGGTGGAAGTGCTGAAACTGACGGTTACAGTTGGCTAGCTTTCAATCGTGTGCCATTCTCCCACACTCCCCATTTCGCCGCAACAGCCGGCTAGAATGGGGATTACCTATAGACTGTAGATTCTTGCGTGTACCACCATCATCCATCATTCATCAAATTTTCTAGTAAAAACGTTTGCTCTATATACTATCACAACTACCCTACTGAATATCACGCCAACTCTTCTTCGACAACAACGAACACACCCGGCACCGCTTGTGCTCACACTTCTTGTCTGGACACGTCGTTCCATTACTCCATCCTTCGAAATCCTAGACTTCGCCGCAACGGCATCATTCCCAGTAGCGTGGTGCGTCCTCGCCTGGTTTAATCGGTTTTGGGGGGTTTAGGGTTTATTGGAGCTTGAGCCGGAGGTGGTAGTGGTGCTTATTGTGGGTTTGTTGGATGGTTGAATTGTTTGTTTATGAGGAAATGAGGCTGGTGCAAAGGAGTAGTTATATACATAGAGCTGTCTGACGAGCTGGTATTCATGATGACGGTGATCATTCAGTGATACAATAGAAATGTTGAAACCGACGGCTACAGTTGGCTGGCTCGAAATGGAATGCAGGCTTTGTCCTCCCCCTACCTTCTCCTTTATACTTTCCCCAGCCAAGCCACTTCTTCGCCGCAGCGCTGAGCTCATCGAAACCCATGTGTACTAGACTGTCGTCGATAGAGAAACCTAACTCGAGAGTCCAAAGTTCCTTATGGCTCCAGGTCGTCGCTTCTGTTAAGACTTCGCCAAACAAACTGGTCTGTACACATTTTGGAACACCATTCGTATTATATGTGATGCTCTTAGAACTACCTACTGCAATTCCATATTAAGGTAATATGCGTATCACAACTACTCACTCGTCAACACATCTCATCGCCGGCTAATCCCGCGATGACGGATGGGGATCGGGATGCACGATATTAGCGATACGAGACCCTGTACCCGAAAATCTGACCTGCAGAACTACCCGTCGGAAGCAAAGCGCTTTGTACAACATTACACTTCAACCCCGCGGGCTTCAAATACCCCTCCTCCCTTCTTCAGAATATCTCCTGTATCTCATTGAGACCCAGAATGCCTCGCCACGAACTCACTTACCCCAAGACCACCGTCAACAAAGTCAACCGCTATGCGTCTATTGGTTCCTTCTCTCATCTTCCTTCCTCCGTAACCGCTAACACTCTTGCTGCAGCTAAATACGACACCAAAACAATTCACACCATCGTCAATTCCGTGCCCATTCTGCACGTATCATTCCTATCTTCCGCCGACCCTCCGCTGCCCGTAATCTTACCATACATCGGCCGTCTGCTCCCCCCCGGTCCTTGCTTCCTACACTGGCTAACTATCCCAGGTCTTGGTTCCTTCACAAATCCCTCCGCCAGCATCGACGAAGCACAGGACCTATATCTCCACGGCTACGTCTCTGCACGTCTCTTCCGGCCCTCCCCCTCGGGCGAGATCCCAATATGTGTAGCCGCTACGTTGGTCGACGGTCTCATTCTCGCACTGTCCTTCCCCCCTCCTCCCCTCCCCATTCTCCGCTGATAAATCCCCGGTAGAACCCCATATAATCACAGCTACAATTACCGCTCCGCCATCCTCCACGGCGTGGCGTCGCTCGTAGACGATCCTGACGAGAAGATTTACGCGATGCGACTAATTACCGAAGGTGTGATGCCAGGGCGATGGGAGGGATCACGAGTTCCGCCGGAAAAAGCGGAGCTGGAGTCGACCGGGATCTTGAGGATGCGGATTGAGAGCGCGAGTGCGAAGGTGAGGAGTGGGGGACCTAGTGAGGGGAAGAGTGATGCAGAGAATCCTGAAGTTGTGGAGAGGGTGTGGACCGGTGTTGTGCCGACTTGGACTGTGCATGGTGATCCTGTTGCTGCGGAACGGAACAGAGTTGAGGAGGTGCCTGGGTATGTTGTGGAGGCGGTGAGGGAGAGGAATGAAAGGGCAAGAAGAGAGGCGGAGGAGGCGATGGTGAAGGGTGAGAAGTAGTTAGAGCGGGCCATGAAGTATCATGTAACCCGAGGAAGTTCCATATAGGTCTTCCCTAGAGTATAAATGAAGATTTGTTTGGATTTTTTCATGACCTTACCTTTGTTTATGGCCTGCTGTCAAACAGCGAACGTCTTCTGTACACCAACAAACCTTCCAAAACATTGGAATTCTTCTCCAACCACAAGTGTAGACAATTGAATGTGTGCTGTGGTGCTCAGAAGACCCGGGAGAGCTCTACCGGAGCCTTTATACAAGTTAAATAGAATCCGCAGGGTTGAGAGGAAGGGTTGCAACAGGACAATTGAGTCAACTAGGCGAGCATTACTTCAACGATGATGTGGGCATGAGAAAAATGCTAATGCCAGATATACCGTGCGGAAGCTTAAGTCCCCAGGAACTATACTTAGTACCTCAGAGCAAGCTCAAGACTGAATCCGAAATCAAGCCCCTAAGTGCACAACCAAAGATAATGTAGCAATCTCATCCCCTCGCTCCTTTCGGCAGCCAAAGAACAATATTACTGCATTTCTGGGGGCCTCCCATAGGTTAAGCAGAAAGTCAAAAAACCCGAAGGGTAAAAAAACTTAAACACCTCGCAGGCTATACAATAGAGTAAGAGCCATCTTCACAACTCCAAGGTACTAAGCTTGCAGTTGCGCTCTGTTGTACGTGTCCTACCATTTGCCCGAAGGCGGTAGAACCAACCACGTCATACAAAGGGATCCACAATAGGTGAACCAAAGCCTTAGATGATTAGGGCAGCCCGACTGGTGGGATGATGCGCTTTTTGGTAAAGAGTGGCATTCCCGAAACTCCCGGTACACATGTTAGTACCTGTTGAAAAGAAAGTGAGTTCTGGACCGAAGACCAGAAGATGTGGAGAGAAGAAAGGGAAGAGGGGAGAGATTGGGAGTTTATAAAGTGATGGGGCGGTCACGGGGTGACAACGTTAGCGGCCAAATTATTGAGGAAAGGCGAGCGTCGGCGAAACTCGAGGCAGGGAGAGTGCTCACATATGATCCGTCGCCGATTTCAATTCTCAGATTGTAGAAGATGTCACCATGTCTGCAAGAACTTAGTGAAGTTGACGATCAGAGTACGCCGGCTTGGTTGGCTCGGTCACGCAACAGCCATCGTCGGCCGACCAACACCTACTTATGAAACTTTATATAAGAGAAACGAAGTCCCCGTTTTCTTTACGGTTAGGCCCATGGTTAGGAGTTCACCTTGTGCAAGGCGAGCTTAAATTTCCGGTCGAGCAGTGTCTGAAGGCGCGGAGTGAGCTTGACCTTTAAACCAGCCCCCACCTCGTCACGACTACCATCATATTACCATCATATTACTTGCATACATTCAAACGGGAATATCTCTATCAAATCTCTCTATGATGCACAAGGTTGTTAGAATCAAGGCAGATGAGAGGAGGAAGTGCCAGTGCAATAAAGAATGAATTCAGCAGACGGTCGAATACAAAACCATCGAGTACAGTATTTGGACACAGCCACAGCCAAATCCCTAGGGAATACATAGCAGATAGATGCTATGAATACACCATGATGAGATATGTCAGGCACAAAGCCACCAGTAGTAGTTTTCGGTTGGCAGTTGAAGTCATTATGCCAGTGTAGAATAACTCCGAGTGCGTCGCGATATTGCCCCAACCCAGAAACGATCCCCTACGCAAACATGAGCACCTTTCCCTCGCACTTTCTCAGCTCTATATTTTCCCCGACGTCCACCTTTCCGCTGCACCTTCACACCTTCAAACTATCACTATATAAACCCTCCCTTCTTCCCTTCTTTTCTTTCTTCTCCACATACTTGAGTACATATTTACACACATCTCGACCCCCCAATCTTAAGCAGCTTCAACAATTGCAATAATATCTGACTACCCAGGTAGATCGGATCGAGCTAATGGTCGCTACTTTCGTGGTTGTGGTGGGTACGGAGCCGTGTTAGAATAAATTGTACCTTGTCTCCGAGACTCTTGAGAGCGCTGCTAGTCTGTTAGCCGGCCATATTTTCGTATCCAAGCCGTCTGAAGAGACTAGAGGGCAGCAGGGTGCTATAAATCTATACAGATAGATAGAGTTAGAGTGAAATTCGACGCGTTTACTTCTGAAGTTGTTTTGATTTGAATGTTCGTCCGTCCCATATGTAGCCTCTGATAATACGAATTTTCACGCCTCAAACCGTACAGTACTGAGTCCTTTCGAAACTGGTCTCAAGATCTTCTAGACTTGATGCATTCTACCACGCTACACAAGCGTTAATTTCGAAACCCATAGCCAGGCATCTCCGGATCCGTATCCTCCTAGTCCATCTCCTACTTCTCAAATTCCTGCATAGTACTCTAAAGTAAAAAGAGAAAGCATGAAGAGAAAGGAGGGGCACAGCATCTAGCTATGCCTAAACCTGGGCAAAGTTCAAACACCGATCCACAAATTATCACCCACAATACACATCTCGAGACATCTCGGAATATCTACAAATAGGCTCGAGATATCTTGCCATTGGCACTCAGTCTCGTCTACTCTCGGTATTAAAGCTCAAGACTATGTCTTGAGACATCTCATCTCTGCTTACTATATTAATTCCTACGAAGTCTGTAATGGATTCTCCTGGCAAGGCATATGCAGGTCCAGGTTTCCACCACTCTCCGGCCCCTTCTTCGTTGCCGGTACCCAAGTTCTTTTCGAAATCGGTTCCTGCTCGTCGCACACCGAGTCTTCAAGCTATGATGGAGGACTCCGAAAGTACTGATGGATCACAATCACCATCGCCCCGACTCGACAACCCGCTTGAGCAACTTTTTAAGGCTCCGTAATTGATCGCCCTGTGCTGTTGCGATTGCGAGGGGTATTGAAAACATTTCTAACGGGTGAGTCGGGATCCATGCCAAAAATGTCTGTCTGGTACCGAGTCACTATTCGAGCCATCGCTGCCTTGGCGACTCTTGCGAGCTTTCTCTTCGCGATCTGCCTTATGTACAAACTCCATCCCTCTTCTCTCGATTTGCAGATCAACATCTTCCTTCCGCCATGCAGCTTCAGCCCCCACCCCAATACCCGTTCCACAGCCTCCTATTGTATATGCAGTGGTCTCGGGCAAGTCGGGGGGGTTCATGGTTTGGGTCACAACCCGTCATTCGATTCCCCTACATTGTCACGTTGAAATCCAATTTCCCTTTCACCACAGCTTTCTTGATTAAGAATTATTTCGGTTTTTTATCTGCGTCTATGAGAAAGGGAATCTAGACTAGATATTTGAAGTGAACAGTACAGATAGGTATTGTACATTCAGCGCTTTCGGAGAGCGGTGGGGCAACCTCGTTCTCTTTTGAGGCAGCATACACATCCCCTTCTCCTCGCAAGCAAAACGACAGAGAAAACCACAAAACAAAACAAAACAAATGAAATAGTAACAAAGGGAAATGGTAACAAAGGGAAATGCATAAAGGAATGACACCCCACCACTAAAACAACCCAACAATCTTCCTATTCCTCTTAATCAACTTCTCGACCTTCTTCTCGAGCGCCTCCGTCTCCTTCCTCGCTTGATGTACCAACTTCTCCAATTCCTTAATACCCACACCCTCCAGCTTCGGCATTCCCTTGATCCCCGGGCTCTCCAGCTTAACATCGACCGTAACAGTAGGTTCGTGGTCCCCACTACCATTGTGTTCGCCGCTTCCGCCCTCAAAGCCCACAGACACTTTACAGCCGCTCATCGCCATGCTGTGGGCCAGACCCTCAAGGTGTTCCTGTGCATACCCAGGTAGCGCGGGCATAACCGTGTTCCAAAGGTAATCGAGAGCCTCCTTAGTACTAAGTCTCGTAGCCTCCTCGGTGCCAAGGTGCATATTCCTCGCGACGTTTCCAGCGGCGGCCAAGCCAGCTGCCATAGTGTGAGCCGTAACAGCAGCCTTCCAGTCGGCAGTTTTCTCAACGGGGTAGGAGGACGAGGTGGTGATGGGGAGGTCGTTGATTCCCGGTGGAGAGGCAGCGCCCCAACGTTCCCAAGTGCGCTCGTTGCTACGGCGCTGCTCGATCTCGATATAGCGTTTCTCCTGCTGTGGGGTAAGGCCACGAAGGACCGAGCCTTGCGGGGTGACGAGCATGCGGGTTTCGAAAGATCCACCGCCACGGAGAGAGAGATGGACTGAAGACGGCGAGGAGCCAGGCGTAAGCTGAATGCTAGGCTGCTTAGGCGTGGCTTCAGTGGTGGTAGAGGCAGGTGAGGCAGAAGCCTGAGGGAGTGAGGCGCGGATCTTGGCAACGTCTTCGGCAGATATATGGTATTCTCCGCCTTTCAGGCCGCTGAGTGGTTTAAACATCTCGCATTCCTTCCAGTCGATACACTCCTCTGCCCCAATTTCCGCAACGAGCTGTGCGGGCGTGGAATTAATCGACGGTTTCTGCTGTTGGTTCTCTTCGCGTTCCGAGAATTCTTCCAGTGCTCCTGCGCTCTTCCTATCGTCGTCCTTGTTGGAGTCGTTGCGCGAGGTGATGGAAGCCGTATCCTCGGGCCGTTCAGAAGCCGTGTCGTCGTGATCCTTAAAACTACCATTATTGTTATTATTGTTATTATCACCGCTTTTCTTATTTGCGGCCGCCTTCTTTTCCTTCTTCTTTGTCATTCTCGCGGAAATTGGCGCGTGGACATCCCTTGCCTTTGCAGCGGCGGCCTCTTCGGCTTCCCTCCGCTCCTTCTCCTTCTGGGCCGCGATACGCTCCTTCTTGAGCGCGCTCTTGGACTTGACAACAACGAGCGGCATATCCGCACTCTCGGGACCAATGATGGGCATTCCGAACTTCTTCTTGACTACCGAAGAAGGTTCCGTCTGGGGAGCCGGGGTAGCAGGTCTACTCTCAGTTGTGCCCGTGCAGACCGACGCCGTATCGGAAAACTGCAGCAAGCTCTCAGTCGCCGATATAACCGACTTTACTGGCGTATTAAGCGTGGGCGAAGCCACCGAGGAAGATGCCGCTGAGTCCTTCGAAAGTATTCGCATCATTCTCAATCCCTGCTTCTTGCTCGCCGTCGTGGGGGCCGATGATTCGACCGGAGTTTGGATTATGCTTTCCGATGTGTCCATCTGTGGCAGGCTCGATTTCTGCTTTCCCCAGACGATTTCTGGTGGTGATTTTTCTTCCTCTTCCTCTTCTTCCTCCTCCTCCTCCGTCTCCTTTTCTTCAATAGACTCTGTGGCCTCAACCTCAGAACTAGGTTCGGGTCCCACCTTTGTTTTCGCCTTCTTCGTCCCCACTGGAGTCGGTAGTTTCGACGCAGCCTTGGGCGCAGAAATTGGTGCAAGGGCCGGGAAATCCTCGTCAGAAACAATAGCTGGACTTTGTAATGGGTTTCGTAACGCAGGCGTAGTTGGAATAGATGCAGACAGTGCTCCAAAGCCCAAGATACTACCTATAAAAGCAAACGCTTCAGCATTACTATACCCAAAACCTTAAACATCACAAATGCGCAAGCAGGTAGGTAGGTAGGTAGGTAGAATTTGTTGTCAAGTTAGAATTAATCTTGAGAGCAAGATCCGGTCGAGTTTTTGTTGGAAGCAGGCCAGGCAGCTAATGTTAGAACCGACAGACAGGCAGACAGACGCAGGTAAGCATTGACGAAATAAACGAAAGCCTACTATTTCACACAGAACCAAATCATCATCATCAATCAAATCAATCAGTTGCAGAGAGATACTGTGTGTTGATTCCTCTCGATCTCGACACCAAGAAAACAAGGTTTGAAGGAACAAACACTGCAGAACCAATGCGCTGCAAAAGAAAAAGGAAGGTATAGACAACGTACATGAAAGGTTGTTAGCCCACCACCGCTCAATAACGCCGTACCACATCGTCCGTATCTTGCTCGCCACGTGGATATCCCGAATCCCTCGTGGCCAGGTCATAGCGTCGTACAACTCCATATACATCCCTCCTTTAAAATGCCAAAAAACACCAGTAAAAAGGAAAGGAAGGAAAACAATCACACCAAAACGTCCTCCAAATAAAATAAGTTGCAGGTATTTTTCCCCAAAACAGTTATACAGCAAAAGGAAAACCCAATCAAAAAAAAGAGGAAAACCAACGGAAAACGGATAAGGAAACTTACAACCCAGAACAAATGAGCAGTAAAGCAAACCAATCCCAAATAGAGACGCCGAGTAAAAATCTTAGCCCGCGGAAAAAATTGCATGCCGATACTTGTCATATAATCGCTTGTAACTCTGCCTTTGTCTTCTGTCTGCCTGGCCTGCAAAGGAACAAAAACCCTACCAACCTACCACCTACCAGCTTGCGCGCTGGCGTAGTACGCATTCAAATTGGGATTGTACCCACCTGGTTGACCATGCCCTCCAGCTTGGATACCCTGTTGGTGCTGCATCTGATTTTGAGGTTGGGCAACTCGAGCCTGAAGGATACTGGGATCCCCATAATTATCAACTACACCTCTCCGATCAGTATACCCTGGTCTCCCTCCGGCAGATAACGGGACATTACGCTTCCCGTCACCACCTCTCATCAAAGACGCACCACCCAAACGCGATGCACCACCGCCAGACAACAGCTCCTTCAACAACAGATTCTCGCTATCGTTCTTCGAATGACTACCAAAACCCATGCCAGAAAATTGACCCAAGCCGGGCATGTTGCCCATTGGAATTCCTCCAAGTCCAGGCGCGGGCGGAGTCGGAGCGTTCTTCAGCCCTGGGGGAGGGGGAGGTTGTTGAACAGATCCCAGCAATGATCCACCTAGTCCAGGGGCACCGCCATACATTTGTGCAAGTTGGTGGGGAATTTGCTGCTGTTGAGGTGGCATCATACGGGCTTGCTCGGCCATGTGTGCAGCATTACTACGGGCAGCGACACTCGTCCCAACCAGTGGGTTCTCATTGGTAAAAGTATATCGCGATGACTGTCGGGCATGACTGTGACCTTGCTGCGGGGGTGCCATAGCACCTTGACCGTTCTGAAATGCACCATTGAACCCCTGTTGACCAGCCTGTTGGAGAAGGCTCTGTGGAGTCTGAGCTCGCAGTGCGGATTGCTGCTGTTGAAGAGACTCCTGAAGCCCCTGCATTACTTGTCGTTGCTGTGCCGAGCCTTCTCCTAACATCAGATTCTCACGCTGCTGCTGTTGTTGTTGTTGTTGCTGCTGCTGCTGCTGTTGCTGTTGTTGCTGCTGTAATGGAGTAAGGCCCCTCAGAGGCGGACCCATTAGCGGGCCATTTACTGTACCGATCGGAGGCTGTTGTGCACTCTCTCCCCGTGTCAAATCATCAGTGCTGGATTCGCTGAGCTGTTGCTTCTTCAACTTCTCCATGATTTCCCGTCTCCTTCGTCCACCATGTTTATCAAACATAGGGGGGATCTTGCACAATGCATCGTACTCATCGGCGTTGAAGGCATGAGGTGACAATATAAACTTGAAGTTTGGGTTGGTAATTGCTTTCTGGATCTTCTGTAGCCGTTCCATCTGCTCCAACATGTACGCAGGAAGTGCAGGTTGAGCCATTTTCGGTTTTGGTGCAGGCGTGGGTGCTGGTGGCGCTGTCACGGCAGCAGATGGTGGAGGTTGTCCAATAACCCCAACCGGTTTACCATTAACATTAGTAGCTGTAGGTGGAGGTGTAGTATTTGAAGCTGTCGGTGCAGGTGGTGCGCCCTTGACACGGTCTGGGCCCTTCTTCCCGTTTTCTTGGGTTCGAACAGTCTGCACCTTCTGTGCCAATGGGGAAGAGGGCATTTCCTTAGGACTAGGAGTAGAGACCTTTGATGGCAGGTGATTATTGCTTGCTGAGTGTACTAGAGAAGCTGGTCGTGAAGCGGGGGTCGGTGGGTTCTTAGCCCAATTCGCTGTAGATGGTAGCGCCGATGGTCCGTCATCGCCCCCGGACGTTGAGCTACCCACATGGGAAGTCGTCCGAGCCATCTGATTAGAGCTATCATGATGATGGAGCGCCGGGGGAGGGTGGTGTTCTCTAGGTGGTGGCCGAGAAGGTTGTGGTTGGTGACCATACGGCTGGTGCTGCTCCTTTGCCTGGTTGTTTTGACGGGAGTTGGTTGTAGAAAGTTCCAGTCTACTGAATGACTCCGCTTCTTCGCCTGGTTCGTGTAGAAACATGCAATTCTTGTTTGGACAAGTATCGTTCCGAAGGTAAGCAGAGCAGTATTTGGTCGTGCCGTATGTAGCCCTACATTTCAACCCATCAGTACCGGAATTTCGAATATGCGACTATCACTACCGCTACCGCCACCAACATACCGCAAAGTTCGATCCCCGTTTTGACTGCCATCAACCGCGAGGATACACTTTTCGGCTTCACTCTTATTCGAGAACGTGACATAGACTCCCAAGCCCTGGGATTCATGGTGGTGATTTTGTATTTGTCCAGGACCACCTTGCGCAGTTCTCTTGTTGACCACAATCTTGAGGATCTTTCCGTATTGCCCGAAGTATGCTTCACCCCGCAGTGTTGCCAACAGCTCTTCTTCACGGATCCGTGGATTTAATCCGGTGACGTACACCAGGTTCCGCTGTATCACACGGAGGCCCGAGAGGTGTTTACGGTTTAATGCTTCAATCTCGCGTTTCTGCGCTTCGTGCTTTCGTTTCTCGTTTGCAAGTCGCTTCTTTTTGCCCTCCTCGGCTTTGAGTCTAATAATGCGGCGGGGTCAATTATGAGCCCTTCGTAACATTTAGGGGTGAGTGTACTCTTCCGCCGTGATGGCCTTATATTCGATCGTTTCTTCGCGGTATTCCCGTCGACAAGCCGGACACAGGCCATTCAGATTGGTCCTAATGTTGTTGAAACAGAATTGGCAGATCTATTTTGTTACGAAAATGAGTGTTGTCAGTAACCGGGACACGGAGGGGCAAGGGGAGGGGAGGGGCAAGCAAAATCTGAAGTATGTACCTGATAGCCGCATGGACACGGTTTGAAATTGCGGTCTTGGACATCGAACTCCTCGACGCACAGAGGGCTGCATAAAACACAATTAGTTTGGCATAGGCATAGAACTGAAGTAGAGGGAAGTCACGAACCACATTTCCTCATCTTCGTCAATGAAGGTATCTTGCTGTAGACGCGACATGGTCGATGTGGGGGGAGGGGGCGGGTATTTGGAGGCGTAGAGGTACTACAGGTAAAGACTTTTTCTTTGAGAGAAGGAGATGTCGCTGGTTCAGTCGACGGTTGGAGAGACTCTTGATTCTTTAGTGGAGGAGGAGAGGATGAGGATTTTGAAGGTAGTCTTTTGTCTCTTGCTCTTTTTTAGAAGTCAAGTGTTGGGTTGGGTTGAGGTTGCTGGCCACTCACTGGCCGTGATCTGCTGACTGAAAGGGTCGGACACCGGTTGCCGCTAATTGCATATCCCCTCTTTTGGAACAATTTGTGGCAATTATCTGTATCACGTGTATGATGTTTCTATAATTCATTCATGTGACTTCGCTGGAGTGCAACCAATCATTCAGGTCACATCTGGTGTAAATTGCAAGGCTCATCCGAAACCCTTTTAAACCCTGTAATTGCAATACCAGGAACAAGAACTAGAGAGCAACGACAAAGCAACGACAGGATCATCGCTCCTGTGCTCTTATCTCCCGGCAACTCTTCCAGCACCGCTACCTCATTAGATCCATCCTTCATGTCACCATGGCTTTCCCCTTTTCAATCCTGGCTTTAAGTGTGATGCCGTTACCCAATACATCACTAGTCATCGAAACAGTCCCCTCATCAGCAAACAGCACCACGGCTACTGACGTTCCAGTCCGAAATGATCTTCGGCTAAGGCAACTAGGATTTTGAAAGGACTTAAAGTCGAACTTGCTCGAGGTAGAAGCTGCGGAAAGACGTATGGATATAGTTTGATGGTACCAAAATTTGGGAAGCATCCAGTAGGTCGTGAAGCAATGCATTGTGATGCAGACATAGAGGAGTCCACAAGATTAGAGAGTGTTGAGGAAACATGCCTGCATGCCATTATCTAGTGTTGAATCTCCAACAGTTAAAGCGGCTGGTATCGCGATCTAATGAGGCAAAGCTTTCACTGCTTCAATTGAGCTGCATATTGCAACAGTGGCGGCAGCATCCAAGAGATAATGTCCTAGTGTATCTTCGTTACATGGATCAGATATCCTTTCCACCACAGTGATTTTCGTTTGTTTTCCTCGGGACTAAGCGAAAGTATCCCTCAGTGAGAATCCCATCGCCTTCTCCGTGATGATTGGTTGCTGGGCAGAACTGCTGATTAAGTATTGAAACAGATATATAGCTCTGTGTCATGTCATTATCTCATACATCTGGGCTGTGAAGACCGAAGGCCTATCTTCCTCTTATAAACCTTTATACTCATATTTTCGCTGAGTTATGGTACCAGTTGTATAAGTTGAGGATCTCAATCGCAAACTTTGGAATTGCAAGAGGAAGTTACCTGCAAATTCTTCATTAATTGGCCATGGGCCCTATTTCCACAATGGTGAGATGTATATCCATGGGCTTCCGGAGAAGTATCTCCCTGAGATCTTGTTGCAGCAGTTGCCCTTCTTTCGTACGGTTAATCCCATCCTTTTGGATCAACTTTCCACCCGCTGTAGTTAGCGTCTGCCTGGACGTAGCTCCTTCAGAATCGACATGGCTGAAGATTCTCGAAGACGTCATCGAGTGTTCAATCAGATAAGATAAGGATCCAGCATGAGCAATTGTATTCTTTCTCCTTTCGGCAGTATTTGTGGCATCTTCCTACGAGTGACTTCACTAGAGCAGAGTACCTCAGGTCACATTGAATTGCACCCACCGACCTCACCTCTCCACTCCTAATGCCTCTCCGGATCAATCCCACATCCGCCACCACGCGGTCTCTCTCCCGGGCCATCGTCGGGGCACCCACAAGACTCGGAGCCTCCATTGCGGCAAGAACATACTTCTCCGGCTCGCAAAGACCCGATGGCAGCGAATTACCCAGCCCACGGACCAGCCAGCGACCTCGTATACCCTCCGCCCGCTACCTCTCTGCACATCTACTAACCGCATCCCTTCCTCAGCAATTGGCCCGCTCACCGCCCCAATCGTCAACAACGCCGACAAGCACCTGCCAGCGACCGAGGCCCTGCACGTCTACGGCAAATACCTGATCTCCGCGCTACCGAAGCACATCCAGCAATTCAGCGTATGGAAAGACGAGCTGACGATCCACATTGCGCCGACCTCCGTGATCCCAGTGTTCACCTTCCTCAAGAACCACACAGCCGCACAATTCACGCAAGTGAGCGACATTGCAGGCGTGGACTACCCCACACGCTCGCAGCGTTTCGAGGTCGTCTACAACCTACTCTCTGTGCGCCACAACTCTCGTATCCGCGTGAAGACATATGCCGACGAGGTCACCCCGGTTCCTAGTATCTGCGATCTCTACGACGGCGTAAACTGGTACGAACGTGAAGCCTACGACTTGTTCGGTATCTTCTTCACCGGCCACCCCGACCTGCGGCGTATCATGACCGATTACGGTTTCGATGGCCATCCGTTGAGGAAGGATTTCCCCTTGACGGGATACACCGAGGTCCGGTTCGATGAGGAGAAAAAGCGAGTGGTTATTGAGCCGCTGGAGTTGACACAGGCGTTCCGGAATTTCCAGGGTGGAAGCAGCGTTTGGGAACAGGTTGGCGAGGGACGAGATGTTAGCCCCAAGTCGTTTAAGCTCCCCACACCGAAGCCAGAGAAGAAGGAGGAACAGAAGAAATAGAGAGGAGGGTAAACTATTGGTGGAGGGGTGATTTGTATTTACATTGTGTTTCTAGACAAAATTACCATTCTGTCAGGTCCATTCAGAGGTCTAGGTATCCATCTGGACCTGTCTCCAATATCAAGCCCTCGTCAATACGATTTGCACCTCAAACATCCAAAAACACGGAGATATATTCGCTATGCCCTAAGAGTAACAGACAAAAACCCCAACTCAAGAAAATGAAGAGAAATATAACACTTAGCAAAGAACGAATAACTAAAGCTATTTCTTGGTTTTTTTGTTATCAAATACTAAAAATGAAACATTAAACCCCAAAACCAAACATGAGATAAAAGGAAATCTTAAAAACGAGAGGCTAATTGCACCGGAGCGTGACTCCTAAAAAGAACCAAAAAAAACCAGTACAACCCATGTTGAACTCCAAAGACTAGCAGAACACGGTGGGTCAAAGGCCTTTCACCAAAATACCCAATAACTACCCACCAGATACTGTCTCACAATCATAAGCCCAAACAGATTGACAAGAAAAGGAGAGCCCCTCACCATACACGAGAAAGACGTAGGAGAGAGAAGGTTAGCAACACTGAAGCCATCCGTATCCAGTTGACTTAATATCACAGAAATCCTACAAAATGCAAGTGTATATAAGTAGGAAAATGAACATCACATAACATCTTTATGCGACATTCCTACCTTTCCCAACACCTCCTGCACATCGTTCTCGGCCACCACAACGCCCACCTCAGAGCACTTAGCCTTACTTCTGAGCTCGGAGCACAACCCATCCATATCCAATTCGCCGCTAACGAACCGAGGATGAGAGCTAATCCGATCCCTATAATAATTAACCGTCAGCGATACCTGCCCAGAATACAATGCGAAAGCCATTCCACGTAAGGATTGATAAAAATGACCATACCAAATCTTATTGCAACTCAACATTTGTTTGGGATCATCTGCAGGAACAACCTCGTCTTCGCTGTCGTCGTTATTTAGCGCATCGATCTGTGCAATCAGATCTTTCTTAGGTGGTTGTGGAGAGCCGATATTATCAAAGTTCACCACAGGAAACGCATCGTCAAAGAAGCTCATGTTGATACTCGAGTTGATATCGTTTACAGGATCCCGATAATCGCTGAACAAAATAGGATCGAAATTGTTGTTGCTGCTCTGCTGTGCAAGCCAATCGAGGGAACTGGCTGCCGAGTCAGAAGCAGTGCTGAACTGTGGCGCTTTAGGGACAGGATTGTGAGGATTGCCACAAGCCATCCCCAGTTTCTCGCAGAAAGTAGTTTCAGTCTCTCCATCAATGACTCCGGACTTGCACACATATGTGTCACCGTTAGGAGTTGTCATCACCGTGCCTTCCTCAGATATTGGCCCCAACGAATCATTTGGCTTGGATGAAGTTGGTGAATTGTTCATCGGCTCTGGACTAGTACCACAAGACGATCCAGGGCCATGCTGTGATACTGATGATGCAGAGGGTGATGAGGTAGTGTCACGACCATTAAGCTTAGGTGTGCCATGTATACTTCGACCATCGAAATTACCCATGTAATCTGGAGACGAACTCTTATTAACCGATTCGATAATGGATGGGCTGAAAAGATCCGATAGGCTTGAATGTACTGTACTCGGCGGACTTGGTAGTGACTTACTCGAGCTATTGTTATTCCCGTTCGTGGACCCGGCCAAAGATGGTGTTGGTGTTCCCTGTTTGTCGAGTGAATTCATTCTATCCATCAGCGAGACCATTGGCTTGAGACCGTCCTTGCTGTCCTTGTGGCCGAAGATGCCACTGCCAAACGGAGGGAAATCAAACTGAAATCCACCCATATTTGCTAGTGACGACGACCGAGTCAGCTCGCTAGTAGTCAGTCGCCTCTTGTATTCTCGCAGTTCGGTCTGAAGCCGGTCCACCTGCGCTCGTAACATGCTGTTCTCATGGCTCGTGGATTCGGATGCCTTTTCGAGGTCTGCCACCTTCTCCTCAAGATCTTTCAAGTGTTTCTCCTTCCGTTCACGAAATGCACGCTGGGCTGCACGATTCTGTGCTTTCCGCTTTGATGTTGGTTCTGATGTGAGGGGTTTGCGACCCGGTTTCTTCGCCGTCTTGTTGTCCTTGTCATCTAATTTCGCCTGTCAGATTATTCAAAGTACAATCGGCGCCCAGGTTGTATATAATGTTATTCACGCAAAAGCAGAAGCAGATCCACGTGTGGCGCAAGCAGTGGACACATGGGAAAATGCAACAAATAGCGAGAAATTCGGACGACATGATGGGAAGAAACTGTAAATTCAGGAGGTATGCTAGGTATGATAGGTATGAACAATCAAAGAATCGGATGGTACGCACCCCTCCTCTTCGGGTCTGTATCATGCGGGTCTTCGCTTCCATCTCCTTGAGGCGGCTCCTTCCTCTTCTCGCTTTCAGTCCTGAACCCCGGATGTGGAGTATCTCCGTTTGTAGTTTCGCCATCATTTGAAAGGGACCGTGGTGTGTCATGCATCATATCTCCCTCAAGGCCGTAATCCCAATTCCCATCATTATCGAACTCGCCATCCCACTCTCCGTAATCCATGTTTCCGCCTAGTAATGGTGTATGTTGCGAAAACTCGCTACCCAGTGGTGTCGGTGCTGGAGGCGAACCTGAGTCGTATACTCTGGAATTCGACGGCGGCGTATGCGATACCGCGTGCGACATGTGATGTTGCGATAAGGTAGGGCCGTTGAACATTGGTGACGACGAGTTTGAAGTCAATGCTGCAAACAGTAGATCTTGCTGGTTGGGTGAAAGGTAGAGATTATCTGGAACTGCCGTAGACATTTCCTTCTTTAAATTGCACAATATTGGTATTCTTGCACTCCCCGCCACCTGTGTGTTCTGTATATTGATTCAGTATAGTGGCGATTTTGCTCACCAGGTTGCCCTGAATTGAAGCAAACTCCGAGGACGGCTGATGACGTTGAAGCGAATTCGCCGCTTGCGACGTACAAAGAGTGGGAAGAGATTTAGCCCGAAGAATTAGAGCTAAATTCCACAGACGCCAAATTTCAGTGACTAGATTCTTTCCGAGATCAACTCTCCCACGTTCGCGAGGCTTCTGGAAACAACAGATTTGTATTGTAGATGGGATATGGATATGACTGTACGATATGGTAAAGGTGGATGGTGGTGGTGGTGGTGGAAGAGCGTCGGAATGAGGTGAGACCGTGGAAGCCTTGCCCCTCGTCTGAGTCGTCTCAAGGTACACGCACCAGCAAGGATCCCAGTATAGCAGCTGCTCACCTTCAATAATGGCTGCGACTGTTTGAAAATAATATAAAAATACAAACGTCTGAATGCAGGAAGCTGGGTGGACAACGCAGACGCAGTTTGAGAAATTCGATGCGATGAAGTGTGTAAGAAAGATGAAGTCTAGATGGGTTTGTCCGGTTGCGGGTTACGGATTGCGGGACGAGCGGTTCTGCGCTGCAACACCGAAAAGGCAGAGGGATGCAAATGGAGATGGAGATGCACAAACAAGCTAACTAGTTTATTTATTCTAGGCAGTAGAGTATACGAAGAGTGCGTACCTCACAGCCAGGGTCAGACACGAATTATGGGTTCAGCCTGTCGCAGTTTCCGTCGCGTTCTTCCACTGACCATGGGTTACAAATTACCAATCAACCAGCAACATAAAGCGTTAAGGGCTCCTCGGTATCGAAGCGTCACGGAGGGGTATGAGGTACTAAATGATACCGCTAGAGTTGTAGGTCTGATTAGGTACCTACTTAGGAAGTATCTCTTCTCACGAGTTAGTTTATTTTTTATCATTAGCTAGCCATATATTGTTTAGACTTGAGCTCGAGGTGGGAGGAATACTCAGGTACATCCTATAATAAGTGAACAAAAACGAATTTCCAGATACTGTACCCGCGACGCAAGGCGTTTAGATGTAACAACTACATTGACATCACTAACTATGTATCTTCTGGTGCGTTGTTACTTCAAAGATGCATATGATAGCTCGAAAGGCCCCGGATAAGTTATGCCTTGCATCAAATGAAGCATATTAAAGCCGACAGTCTTCGGGCATCGAATCGGAGCAAGTGGATCTCTGCTATTTGCAACCAATCCTCTCTTTGAGTGAATTGCGTCTGTAGTCTGCGGTGTACTCCGTACTCGGGTTCGGTGAACCGAGTACACTTTTGAGATAGTTACCTTTCTGCTGTCTGAACCATTAGAGCAAGCTTTGGCCGGTGGTGCATGCATTGTTACTCCAGACCTCCGGTACCGAGCATCTCCTCGTAGTTTGACAGTTGAGAGGTACTTCAAACGTGCACATGATGCTATTATTTCTCCCAGTATCATGGGTCCTTGGCGCCCTGTTTTTTTCTCACCACAAGTTCGCCCTGTCCTCGCCGCCGCCGCAGCCTTGCATTTGGTTCGACCCAACAGTGTTGTTCCGAGAATAACTACTGATCGTAGATACCCCGTCATTTGGTACAGTCGCTACATATTCTCGTCATTGACGATCTGCCGGGTTACAGGCGAGGATGTTGAAGCTTGCTGATCAGTTTGAGCCGGGATTGGTTCTGGAATATCTATCCGTCATGTCTTGCTATCGCATTGCATACAGGCAGATATTTCCTTCATCTGGCAAAAGGAATGTTAGCAGGATGCCATCAGATCTTCAGACAGACCTCTCCGCCACATTATGCTTTATCCAACTTGTTACCTCATTATAAAGATTGTCCTCGAGGTAGAAAGTTTAACATTTGCAAGACCAACATGCGCATAACAACCAACATTTTCTATTCCTGGATACGGAGCACATTGCGCGTTCTTTTGCGCAGTCGAAGCGCCCGAACACTCTAAAGATTATTCTTTACATACCATGATATGGACGGCGACGTACTCTGTCTGGACTTAGCTGCAGTTGCAGTTACGCAGGACTTCCTCGTGCCCAAATACCCTGGGCGAAGTTTAAATAACAAGCTCGTACAGGCGCTTCCTCTTCCCCACCTAAATGTAGATATGCATACCATCATCTCCAACTGTTTCAACAGCGAGTGATCTCCAGAGTAAAGCTATGATAGTTTCCATCGCACATAAGCCATGTCACCTCACGAAGCCAGGACACCTGTCCGAAGTACCGCGCTATGGTATAATGAAGCCAATAAAATAACATGTTATGAGAATGGAATGAATTGCCACCTGACGTCAAGGCAATCCTGGGTACCTCTCGGTAATCTCTGCGCTGTCATGTCAGACGTCCAACATCTGATCTCACAATAGTCCCCAGAACCATTGGCAGCAATTTCTTGCTGGTATGCAAGGAACCTATTCGACCTACAATAAAGGACAAGGGATGTCTCGCCTTCCTAGAGTACAACAGTGTGAGCTGTTACCCGACGATTTATCGATGCCGGTGATTCCGTGTCGGCGAGCTCGCCCTAACCAACAGTCTTTAAGATATATTAAATCAATGTACCAAAATCTAAACAAAAGATCACGATATTCTAGAGCTCAGATACTGTCGCAACCGCCATCCGGAAGGCATGGGAATACAGAATGTACCACACCACCGCCTGTTGGAGCGGGAACGGCCGGCCCGCACGGCGTCGTGAGCCTTTCCACCATCAATCAAACGGTGGAGGCGATGAGAAAAAGAACAAGTCGATGCGAGAGAGGAAAGAGAATGTGGGAAGGACAAGAAGGGAAGAATAAAAATACAGAAGTAGTCATTTTTTAACAAGGGTTCGAGCAGTCCCTAGTTTAAACATCAATTAATATTTCCCATACCCATGGGTAGATTGATGCATTGGGTGAAGAAACGGCTTCCAAAGTCCATATTGGGACCGCAGGCATTATACTTTGGACGAAGTCCCCCTATTATTTGGAATATTTCCAAATAGCGCTGGGCTCAGGCAGAACCCCCCATACTAAGGTACTTTCAAGCATGGGCACTTTATATCGGTAGCAAGGGAAAAGACGGCGCCGAGTTCAATTGAGGTTCGTTGACTGAAAGAAGTGGGAAACAGTCATAGCTTCCGGTAGCTCAATTAATCTTCGCAAGTCTCCTCCTCACAAGTCTCAGGCGCGGAATCTTATCTGATATGTTCCTATCATTTCCACTACTGTTGCCAAAGCTGCTCCATTATCACCACCAGAGGTTTAGAAGCGCGTCCACCCTCTTCCTATCCGGATATCTCTCCCTTCGCTTCCTGCAAACTCGAAGTCAGAGGAGGTAGTGGTCTCTCAACTTAAGAAGAAGACATGACTGCTAGTGAAGCTTTTTCAGACGGTTCTTCAGCTGGTGCCTAAAGACGACACAACGATTCTTTACATGATCGTAATGCAGCTGACAACTAGAACAGCTCTCAAGAAGCAGTGCTAGGAATCTCGTCGAGCTGAAAATGCAAGGTCCGAAAGTGAATACTAGTTGATTTGGCCTGGGATAACAATGCGCGAGGATATCAGAAGCTGTACGGAGAAAACCTCGGAGATTTGTGGGATCCCACTAAGGGTTGACTATGGCGTCATGTACCTTCTCGGTGATGAAACGGAATTCCGGATCAGATTCCTTTGAAGTATCTGTACGAGGTTTCTCAATGTTGGGCACATTGGAAAGACATGGAGAAGCACGTTGCTGGAGCCGTCGTGCCTTCAACACCACTACTCCTCACCGCTGCTGCTGCTGCATGTCCACAAGCAGAACTCACCGCTGTTAATGAGCAGATGAAAAGCTCACACACAATGTTGCCGCCAAGATGGGGAGAATACACCCAGCGCAAAGAGGCCTCCAATATCCACCTTGCTCATATTTCCTTTCAACCCTCGTAAGATTCTCCACTATTATATAACTCCTCTTGCGATTCCATTTCCTCTCTTCCCCCTCTCAGCTCATTGTGCCCGCTCCCGTATCGCCTCATGCTCCCACACCACCGCTATCGCACAAAACCAGGTACAAGTCCGGTGTCCATCAACACAAACCTTCAACGTAGTTTAGAGAGAGAAAGCGACAAACTTGTCGTGACCCTGCAAACTTGCGGGTTGGGGGCTAATTATTGAGTTCCTTCGGGCGAGGTCTTGTAGGGTGTGCAAGTTGAGAATGACCCTTCCATATATGTACCCAGGGATCCTTCACACTCCAGTCAACCAGTACTACAGAGAGAAGGAATGGGTGGGGAGGAACACTTTATCGCTCAGCATCGTTCCAGGACATTGTCATAGAAAAAATAGTAGCGGAGGGGCAATAGGAGACATACTCCATATAGAGCGGGTCACAGGTTTGAGATAAAGAGAGGATGGCTTGCGGGTGGAGGTGGTTTCTCTGAGATATTTCTTCAGGAGTAGCAGAGACGTCGACTAATGGGCCCATTAATTCCTCCGGATTCAACATTTTCCTCAATACGCTTACAAACCTGGTTTTTTCGACATAGATCTAACATGGGAGTATTCTCTTCTACTCCTGTTTCTATTCCTGCTACATGTTCAACCATATTTCCACCGAATCACCAGGTTTACCAACCGTTCTGTCTCCACGATGACCTCGGTAAACCCCATCATGCACGGTGCATCTATCATTCTTGCTCAGAATGAGAGTGTCTAGGGCTTGGATGGGAAGGATTGTTCAGAAGGCTGAGTAGAATAGGAGCCTCTTTCTAGGAGGATTCTTCACTGGGCACTCTATCTTTGGGCCGGATCTCAGGTGTTTCTCCTTTCAGTTAGGCGCTAGTTGCAACAATAATCTGAGAGCACTGAATAGTGAATACTCTAAGCAAGAACCAAGAAAAATGTTACCTTCAAACTCATACAATCGTTTCCTGACTCTCACACTGCGCTGAACAGAGAACAACGTGGTCAACGTGGCCCTCCAACACGCAGGTCATGGACGATCACTCACTTACACACTATCGGGTTACAAAGTATCGTGCTTCCGAATGCAGAAACTTATATGTCATCGTACAGCTTTCAAGATCGGGTAAATTTCAGAAAGCACCTTAAATTTTCGCTTTCGTTCCTTTCTGATGCTCATCTTAAGTTATCCTTTAAAGATTGCGCGGGTTTTAGAAAGCACCATAAACTTTGCATCTTTCTGCGAAGCGTTTCTCCTTTCGTAGACGCGGCGTCCTTCCTTTCGCAGCGTCTTTCCTTTTACAGCGTTCAGCATAAAATTCTTTTCATTCCAAATTCAAAGTACATCCTGGGTGCGGTTACTCAGTTAGGCTGAAAAAGACCGGAACACCCCGTTTCTGGTAATAAATTTTGCCGTGAGGGCAGGATGTTGAGTCACTATTGACCAGAAGTGAATCTGAAAGTGAAGTCAAAGCGCACTAATTGTTGCCCTTCTGCTAATCAAACTGCATTTTACCCAATATTAAATATAGCATTCTCATTTCTTACCAGTTCTCAGTGGTAACTTACCAAAAAAGTGTCCAATATTTTACGGCCTGACTCAAGTACAAATGCTACAGCAGTATAGTATTCTGAATCTATCTATCGATCCGTTTATCTACAAAGAGGCGGTGCTCGGAGACAGTATTCAGGTGCTCTTGCAAATGGTGCTAGAAGCCGGAGATAGTCGATATGGGCTTCGATGGCGGATACTCATTAATTTTAAGCTTCTGTTGAGCGTTTCTAGCCTTAGAGTCTTATCTATTAATGATTAAGATTCCATTTGATGTAGCAAGTAGCCTAAGTATCTCTACATACCATTAATTGGTGTGTATATAAACCCAGGACTGAACCTCCTTCACGCCTTTCGCTGCCTGCTGACCTAGATCGACGTATCTCCACATCATCCATTTTAATGACTATATCGCAGAAAAGGTTCAATCATCTTTATTGATCTGCTCTATCATATAGTCTTCCATCTCCTCCTGAGCTGTTGGCTCGCCAGTCCAGTACTCGTCCGACGTAGTCCCAGGGTGAAAGAACCTCGTACCCACCACTCCCTCAACGAACCCGTAGCGCCGACCATTGGAAAACATTGGCTCATACTGTGCTGCTAGGAGGTACCCGTCTAACTGCTTCTTTCCTTTCAGACTCTGATCCATATTCGCAACCCCAGCCTCCTTTGGCCATCGCGGTCGCTCTCCTGTTGTAAGCTGGATGAGGACAGCACCGACTATTAGGAATAACTGGTCATGTGAAAAGGGGTCTGCTAGGTCGCAGACGAAGGAGCTGTCGTACGTAAGCTGGTGATGGGTGACATCTCGAGGGGTAATGCCGGCGTTGGCGAAGACGCCGCGATTTAGCATTCCGGGATAGATTCCATGGAGTGCTTTGTGGTCAGCGGACAACCGTTGGCTCCTGACGCTCAGATATGGCGTAGCTTTTTGGCTGAGCTTGGGTTGAAAGACGGGTTCGCCGCGCCTAGTTATCAGAGAACCGACTCGGACACAGTGAGGAAGTGGAAAGCGCGCTGGTAAAATCATTGTGGAAACTGGACCTGATGAAAGATGGATGGAGTTGATAAACTGGTACGTGGAGAAGCTAATGATCAATAAGGCTGGAGCATGGACTAAGATATGGGCTAGGTTACACCAAGGTCAATACGGATCACATACAGTGTTTACTCTAATCACCGAAATCACTAATCCGTCAACGCACTTTGGTAAGAGTGGGAGTTGTTTGTTTGTTTTAATCACTCTGCATGCACTCTAACTAGAGTATGGCAGTACCTAATTCCCCTCCCCCTCCGGATAGCCGGCTAGGTGAGGGAGCTCCCCTCCTTCTACTCATCTTTTCCTTTAACAAACGAAAATGCAAGTGATAGTGGCGCGCTGAAACAAAAGTGAATGACTGCTAGTTACACTCTGCTCCGCTCCGCTCTGCTAGAGTGGGAGTTGTCTGTAAGTGCTGTCCTATGTCTTCTCGTGCAGTATTACCTATGAAACTGACCGTACGTGATCAGAACATTCTTCTCTCTTACCCATAGTTAGGGTAGAACCGAAAAAGAATAGCCGGAATAGAAGCGAAATTTAGCACGATTATATTCATAACTGCTCAAGTGAGTACTCATAAAGAAAAAGTGAAGAAACTGCGAAACCAGATATTCCTTCATATAATCCCCCACCTTAGGACATTCTAGCGCATTGGATAAACATAAGGTCGCTCTCCATAGGTGTACTATCAGAGCAAAATCTTTTGCCCCATGGAACTAAACGGCTGAGCCAGTAGAGCACAAGGCTCATAGGTATCTTTTATATCGAGCGTGTTTTCTCTCTCATCTTTAGACATAGCACACACACAGTTCTAGCCTCTATATCGTAACTCTCGAGATATCTGATCGAGTGAGATTTAGTGAACTTAAAACAGACTACCTGAATAGGCCACATTTCCTTACTGCCTGCACGGGCACAACCATATCTTCCGGATTTTCAACGTGTCCTGCTGGACACACCCTCAAGTGTTTCTTCCACGTTCCAGTCAGCTTTCCCCCAACAGTTCGACTGACTTATGAGAATGACCTTCGTTGTTGCGGCTAGGTCCTGACGCGCGGTACTCTAGTTAATAATGCTAGCTTAGGGTTCCACTCAAAAGTTATCAAACGATGCATCATGGACGATCGTCTTTCGGGGTTGTGCGGAGAGTACGAAACTTTCTCCTGCACTATGGCGCTCTTGAAGTCACGCCATGACGCCACATGTATAATGATATACAGCTGGATTCACGACTGCAGACAGAGCACAGGCTAGTGCTCTTACTAACTGTGCGCCGAGAGAGAGTAAGTGACTTGTCGACCGTTGTCTTCTTCCATTAATCAAGATTAATGTAAACACGCTACGGATCCCCGAGCGTAACATCTATGATCGATAAGCCATTCCAGTTTTCAGGTAATCTGACTTTGCTGCATAACGATACGTTCGTATATTCGGAAACTTTTGACCATTTGTGGCTCACTGATCAATTATCACTCTTGGTACATTGCGAAACCGTCAAACGTCTGAACAACCTAACACGCGAGCGTTAACCTTCACCATCTCAAGTGCGAAGGACCATACTAAGGGCTCGTTTAGACCAGTGAGTACTACCGTTATACCCTGAAAAAGAAAGGTTCCTTGGTTTGAACTTTTATTCGCCCACACAAAACCCTTCGAAACTGCAACTTATTGCAAATGGTTTATCATATGTGATCGAAATAGAAACTTTCATCGCCCAGTGCAGGTCCTTACTGCAGTAATTCCTCCCACTCCTAAACAGTTGCATCAATATCCGTGCCGAAACATCATGGCGGTGGGGTATAGTTACCTTCATCTTTTCGTCGTTTGCCTTCCCAGTTTCGGCGCCGAAAGAAACCGCCACAAGTCGCAACTTCTTCTGCTGAAGTTTCAGGACACGCTATATGGGATATCAAGAATAACGTCAGTTCAGATAAGATTTACTCCCCAAGAGTGATGTTTTCTCTTGCCTCATCGATTGTGCCCTGCGCGATATATCGGTACGTATTAACGTTCTTTGTTTGTCCCATTCGGTGGATTCTATCCATAGCCTTCTCCGAAACTTTCTGTCAGTGATAAAGATCAAATATTGTTATGGATGCATACCTGCTCCTCGACCAAGTGATTCCAATGTGGCTCGAGCAGGTGCACCTTTGAAGCTGCAGTGAGGTCGAGTCTATGCCATGTTGTCAGTTCTAAGCCACCGGAATCGGAGTGCTTAACTACCCTACGCCAGCACTCTGTATGGAGGCTAGCAAGACAGTACAATTAGGGTCAGTGCAGAAATTTTCAAAGCTCGCTTCGCGCTGTGAAAAGTTCATAAATCCATCCAACCTCCGGAATGATAGCCCTTTACGATTCAGCGCGAGTTCTACAAGATCCAACATTGTCGTCCAAGACGAAAACACGACACTGACGAAAATTCATTAGTTTTCGTGTTACATTGCTCTCTCGAAGAATGTTACTCAACCTTTTCGTTTCACGGCTGCTCATGCCAAGATTTTTCAAAAGGGCGACGACTTTCGACGAGGGCTGATAGTTTACAGACTGTAATTTTGGTTGTACTCCCTGTTGCGTTGGAGCTGAATCAGATAGTGAGTCGCACGGAAAGCAAAGCGGGCAGTAAGTGCTGTCTCTCTTTTGACTTGGAGGTTTCTTTGACTTCCCGCTCGCGGCTTTGCTATCGGAACATTGGGTGCAAAGCACATGAGGACAGACAAGCCGTGATGGAAGTTGCCTAGTTTCTTCCTCAGGAATCTGACGTCCACAGGCTTCGCACATGAATTCATCGAGGTCGAGATATTCGTTTCCATCAAGTACGTCCATGATCCCTTTCCACTTAGATCGCAGATACGTAGGGAAAAGGTCGACTCCGTGGTTGCATATTTGCCGAAGACGTAGAATGACCTGAAGCATACTACCGTGGCGGTGGCCTTCCCTATTCTGCTTATCCAGGAGCTTTCTTGCATGTTCGCGAGTAAAGTCATAAAGCTTCCACTCATATTCAGAGAGTGATCGTTTCAGTGTGGTCCACTCTATTCGGCAAGTTCAGCTGGGCAGACACTGAGTCTTTGGTTCGGCGGAGGGAAGTTCTGTGAACAAGAGCGCGGAGTTTGTCAATAGCATCGGGGTCTTGGCGAGCAAGTGGTGTTGTTATTTGTTTTCTGAAGAACGCCGGATTATTAAAGGGTTGGACGCGGATGAATGAAAGTAAGGAACCGAAGTCTTCAATGCGATTTTGAATCGGGGTTCCTTCAACAAGTCAATTTTAGTGCATAAACGAAAACTTTTGAATACAAACATACCTGTTAAACACCATCGATAGGTGCTCTCAAGAGAGCATACTGCCTTAAATCGCTGGGTGGACCGATCCTTGATATGATGGGCTAGACAGGATAAGTCTCTGAATTAGATTCTATTCACCTGCGATACTCACCCTCATCCAAGACTATGCGCTGCCAATTCACCTCTTTTAGGCTAAAAGACGCGTTCTTACGTCTAGTGCTGCAATTCGTAACTAGGGTGTCGTACGTCGTCAGGACTATATCATGCTGCGAAAGCTTATCAATGTCATCTTCTCGCTGCTGGCCATGATATTCGTGCCAACGAAAAGTGTCCTTGTGGAAATGTCTGTTTGGAGCATCAAATTAGGCGCACTAATTGGCTATTCCGAAACTCACTGCTGAATCTGCGTCTTCCAGCTCAACATGGCTGTATGCTGCCATTAGCAGATATGGATTAAACACCCGAGATTCACACGTACTTGAGAGCGGCGCAATGATCAAAGTCGGCCTACAGTTACTTGTTGGGGCTTCAGGTTTGGATTCAAGCGATCCAGCTATGAGGGCCAATATTACTAGAGTTTTACCTAGTCCCATCGAATCCGCAAAAAGTCCACCCGAGTGATCCCTTGTGATAGGTGTCAAAGATCTGCGTCGTTAAATCGAAAATATATAACATTTTTTTGTAGTAATACTTACACTTGGTGAGTTCCTGACCCAGCTTCGTTGCTTACCGGCGGTATTTTCTTATCTAAATTTTCTTTCGCGACTACTGTACCGGCCACTAAGGTCTGTTGCTGACAGGTAATTTCGTTTTGGACAGCCAGTGCTGACAGCTCCAGAAGAGATGGACAGGGTTATGATAATGGTGAAATATTCTCAATTCGGGGCGTGTCAAAGAAGTGCAGGAAGAACGGGTGGGGTAAAGAGTGGACCCAGCGGGAAAATACCCTCAATATGGACCTGTTTTAAATGTATAGTATAGTACAGAATTAAACTTGAGGGTGCTGACAACTTTTACTGCTTGGACACTGGCTTGCTGACACTGACAGGCATAAAAACAGCTGGACAGACACCCCGTGCTGACTGCTGACGTCCGAACCTCAGTGGCCGGTAGAGTATTATACCAAGGGCGACTCTTTGATGACTACGGAATACTCATCAGTCACCGCATATCACGGCTCTGGGTACCTTACTCTTTCAATGGTGTAAGTAATTTTGAGCTAACATGCGCCTCTGAATACTCCTCTGGGACCACCGAGTCCTCGAAAATGTGCAGCACTTGGTCAACCATTTTCGACATAGATTGAGTGCCTTGTGTTATTCGTGGACCGTAATGCTGAGGAATTCGCAGTTGCTGCCCGGGGGCAAGGAAGTAGTGAGGATTACTGTACGGAGCAGTTCCGTCATGCAAAAATGGGTGTTGTAAAAAGAGTCGGTTTCGAGACAGAAACTCTCCGATGACGTCCGCTTTGTAGGATTGGCCATATATTACGATGTGAATTTGGGGGTTAGCGTCACTTTTGCTAGTCAAGGTACCCTTGGCACCAGTATTCTTTAAAATGAAGCTACTATACTGCACAGACCATTTTCTCGCGAAGCTCTTTAAGCACACGTCCAGCCTCGATATAAAGCAGGCCCAAGTAAGGATGATCGGCAGTTGTCAGCAGAATGACCTCTCCGCTGATGGAGAAGTCGATGACCAGATACGTACTGCTAACTTTGACTTCTTTGAGTGTCGATGGTATTGCATAGGAGCTGAAATTTAGTTAGCTATAGCGTTATTATACAGCCCTGTGCCTATTCTCTTACCATGCCCAGGCATATGTCGTAGGATGAGTTGGACCGTTCTCGATCTTGGTATCCGTCCATTATCTCGACATCTATCAAGCTTAACACAGTATATGGCGTCCAATTTCTCGTGAACTTACCACTGGGTTCGAAAGTTATGCCTTCAGTGGTTGTACTCGTCAACGGGGGCGGGTCCGCAATTGGTAAATAGTGTTCGATCAACTTCGACCGAAAGGGGGTCGGAAAGACGAAGGAAGAACCAGGCGATGGCGGGGCTCTATCAATATCAATTTCCATCAATAGACTGTCCCCGCGACGCACATGTTTGACGAGCTTATTCCTGGGCTGTTCGCTGAAGTCGGCGCCATCACCGGGTTGTGGGCTGGGCCTTTTCCACCAAGCAGATGGAGCGTTCGAATACATGTAATTGTTTTGCGAGGAATCTATACTGGAGGCTACAGCTCATTTAATGAGAGGAAGGTATGCGGTGTATACGATGCAGTGTGGTAATTTGGCGTTACACAACAGAAAGCGGCGTATTAGGCATACATGATATCACGATTGATATGGAGTTAACGTAATCCGATTTTTCTGTGCACATTCTGTCTTGCTAGATATGGAAAATTTCATACCATTTCGGTCACATTAATAGACTTCATCACACCTTCACACAGACCACAGCTGCTGTGCGACTGCGGCTGAAACTCTGGCGTTTGCACGCAAGATGTACTTCTCGCTATTGGGGTTTGGAGTATAAACAGCATAAGCCACCGCCATGTATCTTTGCCTTGACCTCGTTTACCAAGCCCTGCCAATTATTTCCGCGTGCGCGAAAAGTCTGAGCACGAGAGCATCTTTGCCTGGCAGTACTGCAGGGAGGTACAGCGTTGCGAAAACTGTCCAGTTGCGAACCGTATACTAACGTTGAGGTAGGTCAAGGCTGTAAAAGATCGGAGCAGGGTGTTGAGTCACTGTTGACTAGGGGTGGATCTGAAAGTCAACACTAATTGTTTCCCTTTCTGTTAATATTCAAACTGCATTCTACCCGATATTGCATGTGGCATTCTCATATTACCAATTCTCGGTACTGTATGAAAAAAGTGAGTTTTTTAATTGCGGTAGTAAGACCGTCATCACTATACAACCGTTGCTACAGCATTTTAACCGTCTATAAATCGTCAAAAATGGTATCCAAACGATTGGGTAATGGCCATATTAGGATAACGGTCTTACGACCGCCGTTAAAAACCCCTCTTTTTGCATGTAGTAGTAACCCACCGGAAAAGGTGCGTCCAATCTTTCACAGCTTGACCCGAGTATTTCAAAAGTACTTACACATACCCCAAACCACATATGTAAAGGCGGCGCCAACCCCGCTTCCGTTGTTGTTGTTTATTCATACTGTATTCACTCTGGCTAGAGTATGACAGGACCCTTATCCCCCCGCCTCCGGGCGAGCCGGTCAGTTGGCGGAGCTCCCCCCCGCTACCCTTCGTCCCCGCTGATAACTACATAGTGAAAGAGAAAAGGAACGAGAACAGAAAACCAAAGAAGAGAGAAAGAAAGAACGAGCGAGAGACACCGCCGGCCTCACCCAGGCGGGAACTTCCCAACGTCTATGGCCGCGAGGAAGTCCATCACCGCCTTGTCACATATCTCCATGGAAAACAGCTCAGATACCTGCACCTTCCGGCACCTGCCCGCTTTCCAGCCCGTTGCCTTCCCCACCCCTTCCAGAGCTCCCGCTGCTGGTATTTCCACCGACTGCAGTGACGGAGGAGGTGCTCCTGCGTCTGGGCCACCGTGCCTCCGCACCACCAGCATTTGTCGTCCTTCCGGTGTCCGAACCGTTTCAGGTAAGCTCCCGTAGGTGCATGCCCGCACTTCAGTTGGTAGAATCTTGTTTCCAATGACTTTGCGCTGGTCATTGGGATGGGTCTCTTGCTGCCTGCCTTGCCCTTCAGTCTGTAGCCGAAGTGCTTACTGCATTTGTCGACCTCCCACTGTGGCTTGGCTGCTGATCCTCCCTCGGAGATCCGTCTAGCTCTATTCGAAGCCGAGGTGTATAGCCGCTCTATTGTCGTGCTTCCGTTGGCATCTCGGGCTAAGTTCGCCTGGCGGTCTGCTTCTTCGTTCCTGGGGATACCGGAGTGCCCTGGGACCCAATGAATCTCCGTTGCGATGCCGTAGGCAAGGAGGGCTCGCGCCCTCCGATTGATCCGTCTCACTAATCGCTGTCCGGGGCCCGGCTCCCCGTTTCCGTTCAAGCATCGGTACCCATTTCGTATGGTTTATGCTCATCCAGATATCATCATTGCTGCATCGTTGATATTCTTCCAGCTTCCGATGAGCTCCCGGCCAAACTCGCCGCCGTTCGGATCGTCGAGCCTTCAGGATAATCTTTTTGAGAGGTATCAGAAGGTTTGGGATAGATTGACCGAGGCGGAGCGCAATTTCTTCAAGGCGACGCCAGCGACCGACATAGGTGATATACACATGCAGATTGAAAAGTTCCAAGATAAAGATCGTCGTCTACGAAATTTGAGAAGGATGCAGCCCTATGTCGAAGGGCTTGATCGCTATCATACAGTTATCTCGGTATTCGTTCAAAGAAAGCCCGAGATACTCTCACTCATTTGGGTAGACTTCAGAAAGGCCCTTCTCAAGGAGTAATCGCTAATATTTGCTGCTGTAGGGACCAATCAAGTTCCTCCTCCACGTGAGTCCAAGAGACAGTCGTAGAAGCCAATGCTGACATTAAGTCAGGTAGCAAAAAACTGTTTCGAGCTTTTCGATCAAATATTGGACCTATTCAGCATAATTGGCAAGGCAATCCCGCAATTCAACGCCATGCGGCAGTCGTTTCCGGACGATGAACAGTTCGCTATCTATCTCTCATCATTCTATGCAGATATCCTTGACTTTCACCTTGCTACACTCAAGGTCTGGCGTCGTTCCGGTAGGCGTAGTGAAGGCGTCTTGGAATACGTTACGTTCTGGGCATCGCTAACATAGTTTCATGAGCCTAGGTTTGAGGATTTTGTTTGAGGCTGCATGGCTTCGTTATGACGATACGTTCCAGCAGACACTGAAGAACATAACCGTCCACAAGGAAGTACTCGATCGGCACTTCCATATACGTGCAACTCAAGCAAATCTCCAGCATCAGCGTGAAGCACGTGAAGCACATGTCATAGATACCCTGGCGAAGCACCTGGACCCGGCCAACGATGGCACGTCAGATTTGCTTCGACGAGTGGAGCAAACACTTAAAGAGTTCCCTGAAACCGGACGATGGATATTAGCCCACCCAGATTTCCATAACTGGATAGACCCCAGCAAAATGGACTTGTCCCACCGGTTGTTATGGCTTGTGGGTGTACCAGGCGCAGGTAAGTACGCCCCATGACGAGTACTAGCAGTTAGATACTAAGATGTACAGGCAAAACGCACCTAATTGTGTCCATCCTCGATTATCTTGGACGGAAAGATTTTCCTGCATCAGGGTGCCTGCTTTACTCCTTCGTAATGTATAATAACGACGTATGTAATACGAAGCGCGCTATCTTACGATCTTTCATCTTCCAACCTTGCAACTGGGATAAGTCTCTAGCTACAGTTGCTATCGAAGACTACGAACTCAAGTCACCCTATGGTAGCCGCATTCGGTCGCACACGATATCTGACGACGAACTCCTGGAGAAACTGATTCATCTCATGGGAGGTGAGCTGTGTTACGTTTTGCTAGACGGCCTGGACGAATGCGAAGAAAAAGAACGAGGAATATTACTGAGAGCGCTAATAAAGCTTACTAAAGATTGTCACTCACTTCGTCTTCTTGTTGCGTCCCGTAAAGAGACCGATCTGCAGGAACAGCTTCCGAGAGTGTCGACCGAGATTCCAGTCGACATACACAACGGAGGAGACATAAAGATTTATACGTCTCAGAGGCTCGAAGTTCTTGGACAACGGATCTACAATTCCGTCTTCTCCGGTGACACAACTAAGGGGCTTATGATTAGAGCAGCTGGAAAAAATAATTCTGAATCACATGGTCGGTGGTTTCATCAGAGCGACCCGGTAAAGCGGTAGCAATTTGCTAAGTTCCGTCTAGGTCTCTTTTTGTTCGTGCAGCTTGTAATCGATAACTTGGAGTGCCAGACCACTCCCGAAGAGTTCTCGGAAGAACTTGGCAACATCCCAAGCCACGATCATCTGAACCAAATGTAGGAGTAGAAACACCAATTCTCGACATATGAAAGCTAATCTGGAATAGCTACGGGCGTATCTGGAAGAGAATACAATGCCGTAGCCCTAACCAGACTGATCAGGTTGTGCGTATACTGTCGTGGCTTGTTTATTCGAAACGGCCGCTAAAGCCAGTCGAAATCGAAAATGCCGTAATGATACGACAACATGACACCAAGCTGCATAGGGAGAGGACGCTACCCGTAGCTGAGATGATACGCCTTTGTGGCTGCATCGTGAAGAGCGAGGAGTACGTCATGCTAGTACACTTCTCGGCAAAAGAGTAAGGTGCCCCACATTCGATAGTACGCGATCAGTCTAACATTGCTAAAGGTACCTACTTCAGAAAGAGCTCACGGGAAAGTCTCTCTCGCTCGCCGACGCTTGCATCAACGTCACTTCTACATGTCTAACATATTTGGACTTCGCTGTATTTGAGATCACGCGACCAGAGACTGCTTTGAACTCGAAGACGATTTAATGGAGTCCGGAGCATGACTATGTATCATCTTACTGGTTCCAGCATGTGAGGCAATGCATTTCGAGCGGCTCTATGACTATCATTCAACAGCTTGGCCACTTCGTCGATATGCGTTGGAACAAGTCATTTCCTCTATCAGAAGAACCGCGAATCCGATTGCCTCCTGAGATCGAGAAAGTGGCATCAAGTCTCTCCGACCAGTTGTTGTGGAAGCTAAAACATGTTGCGGGGTGGGAATGGCGAAGCAAGAGCAAGGTCTGTGGCAATGAGGAAGTCTGTCCCCTCACGCTCCATGAGACGGCGCGACGGCTACAGAGTCGGTTCGATCATCTAGTGACTAGCAAATGCAATTCCGACTGCAATGAATATACCTCATGCAAGGAACTTCATCAAATATATGGGAAACGTCTTTTCCACTGCTCTACTCTAGGATGTTCGTCCGCGTTTCAAGATCAACGGACAAGAGATTGTCACTTCCTCACCCATCGCCCCTTCTATTGTGATGTTGTGCACTGTGACTACAATGTCCTTGGCTTTGGGACCCGGGATGAACTGTGCCAACATCAGGCTGATGTCCATAAGTCCCAGATAGGCGGAGGCGAACCGTTGCTATGTGATTGGACGTTCCTGGACACCGTAATGAAACGTCGGCTATTGTCATCGGCGATTCGCAAAGGCGAGCTTGCTTTGGTTAAATCTCTACTCTTGTCGCACGCTCAGGGAGAGTCATGCTTCAATTTTCAACGTTTATTGTTTGACGCAGCTGAGGGTGGATCAATTGAAGTATTCAGTCTCATACTAGAAAAGTATCCGGGTGGCGTCTCCATGGCACGAGAACGCAGGGATGTTCTTCGAATTGCAATTAAATACAATCATATTGATATCGTCCACCAGTTAATCGACATAGGAGCCGATATTCAGTGGAAGGAAAGCTATAATGGCTGGAGGATGCTGCATTATGCCTCTATGAGTGAGTATGGTTCCAACGTTCTACGTCTGTTGCTGGATCGAGGAGCGGATATCGAAGCCAAATGCAACAAGGGCAAAACGCCACTACACTATGCTGTAGGGTCGAAAGGTAGCATTGAAGCGGTGAACCTCTTGATTGACCGAGGACCGAATATCGAAGCCAAAGACTATGGAGGAAAAACACCACTACACTACGCTGTAGAGTCAAAGTATACTATCGAAGTAATGAACCTTTTGATTGTCCAAGGAGCTGATATCAACGCCAAAGACAATAGAGAAAAAACACCACTACACTACGCTATAGAGTCAAAGTGTAGTATCAAAGCAGTGAAACTTTTGATCGACCGAAGAGCAGATATTGAAGCCAAAGACAATGGAGGAAAAACACCACTACACTATGCTGTAGAGTCGAAGTATACTATTGAAACGATGAACCTTTTGATCGACCAAGGAGCCGATATCGAAGCCAAAGACTATGGAGGAAAAACACCACTACACTATGCTATAGAGTCGAAGTATACTATCGAAGCAATGAACCTTTTGATCAACCAAGGAGCCGATATCGAAGCCAAAGACAATGGAGGAAAAGCACCACTACACTACGCTGTAGAGTCAAAGTATACTATCGAAGCAATAAACCTTTTGATCAACCAAAGAGCCAATATCGAAGCCAAGAACAATAAAGGAAAAACACCACTACACTATGCTGTAGAGTCGAAGTATACTATCGAAGCCATAAACCTTTTGATCGACCGAGAAGCCGATATCGAAGCCAAAGACAATGAAAGAAAAACGCCACTACACTATGCTGTAGAGTGGAAGTGTAGTATCAAAGCGGTGAAACTTTTGATCGACCGAGGAGCGGATATCGAAGCCAAAGACAACGAAAAAAAAACGCCACTACACTACGCTGTAGGGTCACTGTCATCCTCCTACATTATAAAGTGGGAGTGTAACATTGAAGCGGTGAACCTCTTGATTGACCGAGGAGCGGATATCGAAGCCAAAGACAACAAAGGAAAAACGCCACTGCATATTTCCTGCTTAAATACCCATGACAACCCGGATTGCATGAAGGAACTTCTCCGAAGGGGTGCGAAAGCCAACGAGAGGGATAGTATTGGCCAGACGCCACTTCATTACATTTGCGAACGACGCAACGGGCTAGTAAACCCAATCAAAACTCTACTCGCGCATGGTGCCGATGTCATGGCTGCCGATAAGAGCGGCACCATTCCGATAAGTCGTCTTCAACAGATACCGGAGCTAGCGGATCTCATCCCCCCAAATAACGGCGACCTCTGTGGATGATCATTTGCCCCGCGGTACACTCGCATTACAACTAGACTGTGACGGTATCGCACGCTAATAGACTGCCGAGTTTTTAACTAAGCTGCTACATAGTTTTAAGGACTAGCTCCCTAGTCCTATTCATCAGTGTAGACCGCGGGAACGGAGAAGTATCAGGTATCTTTTGTACATAACTAGGTGATAGATCGATCGACAGCAATAGCATTCTTGCGTTACATTAGGAATTGCGCCTTGTTCTATACCTTCTTATTTGAATTTCTCGACGATTCCATCGACTCTAAGAATACAGCTGGTTTGCATGCTTGGGGATCTTTGCACGGTCCGGTTTCCTTACCTGAGTGATACTCTGTGAAAGCTGCGGGTGGGCGATCATGTTATGTGTAGGTAGGGCTATTTTTGAGGTGTTATACCTATATAGTATACGTTTTTCTATTGTGGTAACTATCTGAATTCAAAACTCTTTCACACCATATCATTTAGAAGGGCTGCCTTGTACGTATACGCAGAAGGAACAACTAAAGTTGGCGACCTGAGCTAGACGCGGTACCAGCAAACCACAATAAGTCGATTATCAAGAGTGTGATAGTCTCGGGGTAGGGTTCCGAGACTAAGAGCGTAAGTCATGACAAGCTTCCCACATTGTCAATCCAGCAAAAGTAGCTTACGCTCACAGAGTGAGTACATGTATATCCCCTAGATCGCAGTAACATGGCTCAGATCGTAAGCCTGAGATAGTAGTGACTGGAATCTAGATTCGCTCGAACATGTAGGCGAGTCTCTAGTGATGCATTGATATTCGCAGTGAGAAATGCGGACACAATCAGACCATCCTAGTGGGGCCTGAAAGTGGTCGAGATTGAATGCTGGAGGCTCGTCAGGCTTCAATACTTCCAGGAGATTGAGCTGGTTCTGACTCCATAAGAAGGGGAAAGTGCACGAAAAGAGGAATCCTGGTAGTGCACACATGGTGCTGTTAATGGTGGAGTGTTTTGAAGTTTACTTCAGGATTAAGGAGGGTGATATATGAAGGATTTGATGAGGTAAGTTTTCTTGTCTCATATGACTCGGGATTACACTGACAACCGCTCTAGGATGAAATAGTGAAGGTGTGGGACGGGTTTAATGCGGAACTGGTAATTGTGCTCGACGAGGACCTGAAGGCCGAACTTGAGCAGTCAATCCTGGTCCACATAGCAAAAGATGTGTACACTCGAGCGAAAATTGGCCATTTGGATAAAGTCGGCCCAAGCTTCCGAGAAGGTATCCTCTACTGAGATTATGGTCACATGATGGAGAACGATGGAATCTAACGTATTATCGGACAGATCAAGAAGTATGCGGAGGACATTTCACGGGAGCTTGGACCAATGAGGAGGCCAAAGAGCGGTATCTACATTCTATCTTCATTAATTGCAATCAAGCTTGCTTACTTTATATTCAAATATTCAGGGGCTAGCAACAGTGTATCTTAGAGGAGTATATCTTTGAGAGTGAGGCCAGTTATCTCGATGGGAGATTCTATCATCACGACATGAACGGGTACGGACGCTGCACTTCCGATGTGGTATGGTGTAAGAGATGGAAGCAGTAACAGATGGAATTGTGGAGGGTGGTTAGAAGAAAGACAGGTTAGCAATGGCGTTTTCAAATTCCAATTTCTCAGTTGTTTGCGGAAGGAAGAAAAATGTACTCAAGCTTTGATGGACTTTTTGGAGGCCACCGATGTAGGAAGAGTAGGGGAGCGGAGGGGGAAGCAGAGGGCGACGAGGGTGAGGAGTAGAGCCCGATATTAATATTGGAGATGTTGAAATTGATGTGAGAGTTTAAGGGGATGAGGGGATAGGAGGAGAGGCTATGACATGAACTTTTCCTTTGTTAGATTTGGAGTAGCGGGGATTGGAAGAAAATGTATGTCATGCCTGCAAGCGGGTGAATGCAATATGATTACAAACAAACAAACTTCCGATGCGGTCCGTCGTCTTAGTGCTAGGATTATGCCGCGTTTCTCGCGTCTAGAAGGTTTCATTTCGGCAGAGTGGCTTAGCCGGATAGAGATATACGTAGCGTCAATCTGACTACTTGAGTACCTAGCAGAACGGATATCGATCGCTCGTCTGATTATTAGTGGTACCGCACATGCTAACAACGAATTTAACAGAGCATTGAAAGTTAAGTTCCGCTCTTCATCACTCACCCTTCTGACCACCCCAACAGACGGAGCCTGGGATGAGTTCAATCATCCCGCGGTCGACGCGATCCTTGTTTCAAGAACTGGTAATGAATCTATCATCATCAGGATATAGATCACAATATCTAAAACGTACAGAAATACTGAGCATGACTTCGTGCAACGTTGGGAGGAGTGGAAGGCCACGGCGGGGACAACTGATATGAAATTCAAATTTTTATGGATTGAAGCAGAGATGGGGGGCAGGCCGACAGAATGGACACTAGAGGATGGAAGGGATATCAGTCTTCGGTCGAATCCGGGAAGAGTTCATATACTGAGTTATGAGAAACGCCATATGTCGTTTCGTAACCTCGACCATAAGTTAGGCGAAGAGCTGAAGAAAGTAAGGGAAAAAGTAGAGCAACGGGTAAGTGTGCAGAACTAGGGTGCCTAGGCACTGGTTTACATCCATATGGCACTTATGATTGTTCTTCGTCGTTGCACTTTTACCCACGATAATTGTTGGTGTGATGGTTGTTTATGATATCTAGACCAACTCCACTGTACCTGGTGTGTTATTCATAGCTGATCGTTCCCTTCTGTCAGTTACTCAACTTTCAGAAAGCTTTTACCTGATGTTCCATTTACCCTTATATGGATATGTTGTTGCTCGTTTCAACGGAATCATTTTCTGACATGTCCCAGCCAGTTTTTGGCGATCGTGAAGTCAGCAACGGCGGAACCATTCTTGCTTGCTATACGGAGCAAACTTCGAACTCCAACATCTTTCACACAGCAAATGGAACGTATGTCTTCCAAGCGATCAGAACGCGGATAAAAGGGGCTTCTACTGCAGCCCATGCTTGCAGCCAGAGCGGGGGGGGAGTCGGCTAGAGAGGTAAAGTAGAGCGGATGGGTAGAAGCCTTTTATGCACACCTCCTCTTCGACAGAAGATTTTAACTCAAAGGTTCCTTCTCCACAAACTTTGGAGGCTTCAGACCGGACCGATGTAATGGAAGACCTTAACTGCATCTAATCAGGTAAGGTCGTTTTGGACCATGTCTAAGACCGAATGTCCAATCTGGTGTTTGTCGTCTCAACCTTTTAAACTCTATCCCTAAAATTCGCACCTCCAAGCTGTCGTGATCTCCTTTCAGTTTCTGGGGCCTATCGGTCTTCAGAAATGAGAACAATGTACGCATAAGTTTTCTCTAAGTTTCTATCGTGTCAACTATGCCAACAGCGACTGAAATTGGGGATAGGTTGATGGAGAAATGCCGCAAACAGTTGGAATGGCCTTGCCCATCATCCGATCGCACTACTGGCTGACTGCCAGCTTGATGTGCGAGACTAAAGTGAAAAGGAAGCCGGGAAAGGACAATTTTAGAGTACTGTACCGACAATTGCGGATGATACGTCAGGTGTCAGGCCGGGTGTTTGTATCTCTATATAAAATACAACTGTCAGGGTAAGAATAGGTTTGTATCAGAAGCCGGATCTGTCAGATGAGAGTGTATCTTGCGAAATACATGTCATATTAGAGCGGTCAGGAGAAATACTAAGTACAAAAGTTTTTGACCTTCGATTAGCCTTAAAAAATCGAGATATCCTCAGCAGAGAGTCCGCCGGTCCCCTTTTCACTCCTCCGGTGCGTGCTGCTCTGTGTCTACTAGCATGTAATTGCCATACCAGCTTGCTCATCTGAATCCTCCCGTTCAATGGGTGTACCAGCGAATCCAAGAGATTTCCCAGCTGTCAGCAGTACATCTGTATCGCCTCAGGCTACCTGCCATTTAGTGTTGTATCACTACAAATATCTGTCAGGCGAAGGCTGTATTTTTAAAACTATCTGTCAGAAAAAAGTGTATCATCCGCAGTTGCCGGTACAGTAGTAGATGAAAGTCAAAACTGTCAATGTAAAGCACTAGGGTGATAATAATCACAAAGGGTTCAAAGTGTAAGTGATTCAGAACAATTGTCTGTAAAAGCCTGGAATGATGACCACAAACGGTGACATGGTGTGGCAAGAGGTGCAATTGTTGGTGGAATGATATGAGCGACAATCACTGACGCTTGGTGATTTAGTCTAGTGCCAAATTTCAACAAACAAAAAGGAGTCTCCAAAAGTAGATACAGACGACCACTTCTGGCTGTAATTCAATCCGAACTTTGTTTCTGCAGGTACAGGAAGATGTGAGGCGAAAATAAGATTGCTTATGATATAATCTAGTTCTTCCATCTCATACCGACTTTAATTTTAAGGTTGGGCTCACATCAGGGTAGGCACTAGAGATTAACAAGCAATCGTTCTTGGATTCCTTGGACCGTTTTCGATCCCTTGAGTTATATGTTGATCTTTGTAGAGTACCATGGGTAGCTTCACCTTTCATTATTGACGCCAAGGCAGGTAGAAAAGAATTCCCCGAACGGGTGGTCTCGGCGGCAGGGATCCCCATACAGAACAGACCTGCCGTTGGAGGCAGGCATCTGAACGCAGAAGTGCGGCTCTTTTAAGTCCACTACAGGCTTGGCACTAACTAGCCTTGTTTCGTCTTCACTGCGGCATCAAAGTTCAACGACGACGACCAACCCTGACAACCATATCGCCTTCCATCGCCTTATCCATAACACGTCGTCACACTCTGCCGAACCATGTCCGCAGTCGAACTCAAAGAATACCAGCTCCAGGTATGCCTCAAACTCTTTCGCCTATACGAGCGCCACACTGACCACGCACGATGTGCTTTTCGCCACACAGCTCGAGTCCGTTGAAGCAGCACTCAAGACAGATCCAGGCAACCCCGAACTTGAATCCCTCATCAAAGAGCTTCAAGAAGTGATCGAGCTGACCCAAGCCGTTCTCGCCGAGCAGAACGGCGGCCATCACCACTCCAACCACCATCCCGATTCCAGCAACAACACCCCCGTATCTCGACATGATCATAGCAACCACCCCGTGGTACCCCCAGAAGGAGGGGTCGGGAATAATAGTAGTAGTACCTATGCAGTTGGTGATAACGTTCTAGCGCGATGGACGAGCGGTGATAACCAGCTATACCCAGCCAGGATAACGTCAGTAACGGGTTCGCACAAGAACCCCGTGTACCTCGTCAAATTCACTCAGTACAATGTTACCGAACAGCTATACCCGAAGGATATCAAGCCCGCCGGTAATGCGAATAAGAAGAGAAAACTGGATTTGCCGGCTACATCCGCTTTTTCGGCGATCCCTACCGCTGCCACTCCGAACGGCGCTATCATCTCGCAGCCAGCTGCGATTAATGCCGAGATTGCTGAGGCGCGGAGAGATCAGAAGGAAGGTGATTTATCGCAGAAGCCGGCAAAGAAGGGTCGGAAGCTGGAGCAAAAGAAAGTCCTCGAGGCGGGGCAAAAAAAGTGGCAGGATTTTGCGGCGAAAGGCGTTAGGGGGAAGTTGGGGAAGTCTAAAAAGATTGGTGAAGCTAGCATGTTCAGAACGCCAGAAAGCGTACATGGGCGAGGTACGTCAACGTTTTTCATTTGGCCGTTTATGTCTTATGGATAGTTTGTTACCTTGCCTGATGGAGCTATGCTTACCTTGTCTTATTTTCTATACAGTTGGCTTTACCGGCTCTGGACAGCCCATGAGAAAAGATGTCGCTCGAGGGAAGCATGTCTACCATCATGCTGATGACGACGAGTAACCAGCGAATCCTGGGTTCAAAACTGACGTTACCACCCGTCTACAGCACGTATCATCTTTTTGTATACACACGTATGTACGATGATCCGGTGTCTTTTACAAAGGAGTTTGTATAGTTCTGTTAATTCCATTCGCACTGTTGTTTCTCTGTTTCCTGATGGCGGCCGGTTCTGTTTTTCTTGCGCTCTCGTTTATTCGAATTGGGGGCTAAAGTAGCTTGTTGGTCGAGGACCTCACAGTGGATATTGGATCTCGATGGGCGACAATGATGATAATGCTGAGGTTGGAAATGATATATATTGGCTATTTCCCGTTACCCAGACCCGTTTTTGAATGATGCTAAGTTGTGGCGTATGCTAAGTTGCACCTAGATACCACCCATTAACACTACCGATGATGCCTTTGCTGTGTGGTACATATATGGCCCCTCTTATTTCTGATAGGTTCTTCCTTATCTTACCCATGTTCTGTAGAAAGGTGTTCGTGCCTTGCTGGGCGCCAATAACTGCGATACTTCCTTGACGGTACGTACGCTTTCGAGAGCGATATGTGCTCTACCTATCCTGCAGTTCTAGATACTCGAGTGCTTGTGCATGATTATGGCATGTTTTGTCGGTCGGGGAAGCAGGGAGGACAGCCGGGTGTGTTGTTGTATCTGGATTCGACGAAACGACATTCTATATTGAACGGAAGCACATGTTATATGTACATATACATAGCGTCCGTAGCACTTCCATGCTGCAGCTCGGGGAGTACACCGTGCAGGCGAGAGGCGCGTACACATATCTGATCTGACGGGAATGAGCTGGACTTCCAGTTCCGCGAGGAGCTGCCGATTGTAAAGGAGTTCGCAGGAGGTAGTCGAAGCTCAAACACTGACAGCAAGACGAGTAGAGTATTTTTTCATAGAAGAACACGAGCTGCCATACAATGGAATAGCCATAGCTCTCCCTGTTAAGCGCTTCTACCGTTGACACTTGGAGTGAAATGGTTAGGAGTTCTCAGCTGATCCCTGCTAGCCAATCAGACCTCCGTCTGAGCCCAACACACAGCCCTGGCTCATCTCATTCCCCATCTACTACCTCCTTCCATTCTTCCTCCATCGTCACATCCTACCAACTTGCAAACCTTCAACCACTTCACTTCAACAACCTACCTTCTTCATTCTCCTCCCCACGTCGTTCCTTTTCTTCTACTTCTTGTTGATTTCGCCCTTCACCCCCCTTTCACCGAGCTCCTACTACCGCCTCATCACACCACCACCAACTCCCGTTTTCTTCTCTCGCATCGTACAGTAGTTCAAAATGCCTGGTGTCGTACGTTTCTCGCTTCCCCTGCTCTACACCTGCTAACGGTACAAGCCTCCCAACGCTTTCAACCTTCTCAAGAAGCTCGGGCGATCACTTCTTGGCCGCAAGAAGAAGGCTAAGCCAGCCGCTGCTGCCGCAGCTACCGAAACTGCTGCCGCCGAGTCTTCCAAGCCCGCTGCTGATGCTCCCGCACCAGTGACTGAGGGTACTACTTCCCACACTCTCCTGTTGCCGATGAGTGTTAATGCATCTGCAGCTCCACAAGACGCTCCCCCTGTCGTCGTCGAGCCGCCACCAGTAGTGCCAGGGCCAGCGCCCGAGAGTATACCTATAATCAAGGAGGACCCAGCCACAAAGAAGGACGAGCCCGAGGAGCCAAAGAAGGAGGAGGAGGAAGAGGAGGCGAAGAAGCCTGCCGAGGAGTCCAAGAAGGAGTACGAGCCTACTCCTGCTGCCGCTACCACTGCCACTACTACTACTACTACCACCCCTGCAGCTCCAGCGGGTCCTTCATCCGTCGCTGTTTAAGCCAAACCTATCGATAATGTTTTCCGCCCGTCATGACTGAGGCAGGATGATGTGGGTTTGTGTGTGTGGTGTGTGTGTGGTGTGTGTGTGATGGGAGGAGTTAACTTTGGCGATCCATTTTTTTTCTTTTGTTTCCTAATCTGTAATTTTCATATCAAGGTAGTTTCTATTTACTTTTTTTTACTTTTTTTATTATTAATATTCCCCAAGTCAGTCCGGCAAGTGCTTCTGTTTTTCCCTTTGTATGTACGTACGACGCTTAATACGTTAGTGAGCGGGCAGATGGATGGACTGGGGAGGGAGTGTGTTAAGGGAAGGAGATGGATGTGCGGAAGGAAAAATGGAAGTGTTTGCAGTTAAGATGCCACGTGCGTGCGTGCGTGCGTGTTCATTCGTGGTCACTCGGCTTTAGTCCTCCTGTCCTCGACGTCGTAGACGTCGAGTCCATATAGCACGTCGAGTCGGTCCCCTACTCGGGCATGGGCCTAAAAAATTGGAAACCCCAAGCAGCGGGATGCGGTCTGAGACAAATACGAGGGTCTTGGATGGTCAAAGCTCGCCATACAAATCATCTATTTTCAGCCAATCGCAACCCATTTCTTGGTGTTAGATTCGCTTAATTTCGTTCCAGACCCAAGAGCGGTAAGTATATCTGAGGATCGGCGCGGTTTGGGAGTAATATACCTTAGGACAGCGGACAGCGGACAACGAAATGGTTATGTGAATGGTGTGAAATGGTGTACAGTGCGTATCCCAACGCGGACTTTACTATGAACGGATGGAGTTTTACATTAGCATCCCTTGTTTCGATGCCATGAGAACAAGAGGAGCAGCTTTCACGGACTTCGGATACTCTACAGGCTACAGCACTGGAAGAAGTCGTCTACGACAGCTGGAATGTCTTTTCCTAGAACTTCAGAGGGCTAACTACCTGATTCCAGCGAGGCGAGAGGTGGGTTTACAGATTCATGGTATTTGGTATATTGGGACGTCTAGGCTGTACACCTGAGTTGATGATATTTTTGATACTAATAGATCAGGAGTTATGGCTATACAAGATTCACGGCATGGAACGGTCTGCATCCCAGGCCAGTCTTTGCCCACAGTCGAAATAACTTCATGTATGAATTCCATCTACACGATTCCGGAAAAGTAGTGTCTATTATACTACCTAACGTCAATTGTTACAACGAACGTGAGGCACTCTATTTATTTTGGGTGGAATCCCGCCTTGCAACTAGAGTATTACATACAGACTTTAAATATTATTCCATCTACCTAGTGCTAAGGCATGGAACTTCCCGCGTTGACAGCTCAGGGTATACGTGGTGGTGGTGGTGGTGGTGGTGGCGACTACGAGCTGTCTAGATCATGAGCCATCATTTGCAGACTTGAGTTTAAGCCTGGAGACTACTCGTCTTTTGGCTTGCCAGTCTCGGGACAATCCGTCTCGTGTGCAACACCAAGAGGAAAGAGATCACGATTGATGATGTGCTACTGTTTAAAGATTCGGCGGTACGCTGCATGAGTTCCAGACACATGTGGTGGTCGTTCTCTGAGTAATTTGGAGGGGAAGTTTATAGAAGCTTAACTTCTCGCTCCTTCATTGTTCTCGTTAGTTGATGGAAAATTGTCACTTCTGTTTAAGAAGCCAGAGGAGGGCGGAACAGTATCCGGTATTTGTTGAATACTTATAAAGGCAGTTGTCTCTAACACATCACATTCTTTCTATGGACTAGCGTTGAAGTCCTATCTTGCCGTGCTTTGATCTTGTAGTCTCATATGTACATTTGTTACTTCACCAGCCTTCATCAATGTACCCGCCTTTCATATTGCTCCAACTCTGGTTCCTAAACTCTTATAATACCGCCTAACCCCTAACAAGAGGTATTACCCCACGTTAAGCGGGCTCGTAAAATTGGTTCCACATCCCTCGGGTATTGGACAAATCCATGTAGTACCGACGTAACGAGGAGCGTCGGACACACCTCCGACAACACACCACACCATCTTCTAGTTTTGCCAAGACCGATTTTGCCCAATCAAGTTTGACATCGCGAGAAAATTTTTGCTTCGGTTTTCAGCTGAACGACCTTCAGTCACCCAGAAGCTAAGCACGATGAGTCTCTTCGGAGCAAAAACCACCTTTAAGAAAGCAGTGGCGAGAATGAGAGAAGAGGAGAGGAAATCGGCCGAAGGTTCGATCGCCTCTACTGAAAGCAGCCACATTGGTGGCCTACTCGATAAGACCACCGGACCCCTCACAGACCCGGACGGAACAGCTACAACTTCTGAGATCGCTCAGGAGGGAAGAAACGCGATGGGAGAGCCAATGGAGTTACCCAGAGAGATTTACAATGAGGCGGCGAGAATGCACAATCAGGAGGCAAGAGAGATTGGACATCCAAGCCAGATAGTTTCTACGGTGCATGGAGGAAGCAGCGTGGATGAAGAGGGAAATCTGGTGTACAAGCAGCCCAGAGTTTACACGATTCCGGATAGCACTCGAAGTGCCAGGACGAGAGTCAGAAGCAGATCCGTGGATAGTCAAGAGTCATCAAGACTGTCCTCACCACCACCAACTACGAATTATGGAGGAAGCGATATTTCCTTTTCGGATAGAACGCAGTCTACGCAGTATGAGGGAAGTCTTTTGGCTTTGCCTCCGAGCGCTGTCCCCCAGGATCCTTTTTCGACCCCCAGGGCAGTTACTGGAATTATCGCGCGGAGGTATATTCAGTCGGAGGAAAATACCAGTCAACACGCTGAGCAAAATGGAAAGGAGGGGGGAATGGAGGAGACCCGGAAAGTCTACACACCCATTCCGAGAAAATTCGAAATCAACGATGATAGCGAAGATAGTGATGACGCGATGACAGAGGTGGAATGGAGGGACGAGGAACCCTACATGACACCAACGAAGAAGGGAAAAAAGCGCAATAAGGGGAAGGGAGTTAGAAGGCCGGAAACGCCTGAACGACCAATCCCGAATATGCCGCAGACGCCAAGCAGGAGAAGGTTGGAGGCTGATTGGGCCAAGCCTGCAGAGGAGTTGACGAATGAGAAAGGACCGGCTAATCTGGAGGCCTTTATTGGTGAGTATCTCCGGAACACTAATGGGCTGAGGGATTTTATGGTTGGAAGGGAAGAATATGATGTGAAATATGCGGAGTGGTGTGGTGAACAGACGAACCATATTGCAGCAAGATAGAATCATACTGACGCGGCGGTGGCGAGCACGAGAAAAATCAGTATGGAAATTAAAGAACAGGTGGAGCTGAGTCGGGAGTATGATGAGGCTAGGGCAGAAAAGCTTGATGAGAGATTAAGCAAGATTGAGAAAAAATTGGCCAAGATTGCACCGGTGAATATGGCCAGGACGATTGAAAATGCAATGAGTGATTGCATGGGAAAGATGATAGATCAATTAACCGAGAGGGTGGTTAAAAGATTTGAGGATATGGCTGAGGAAAGCCGAAAGAAGGATGAAATCCGAAGGGGGAAACAGGTAGAAGCCACCCCTGAGGAGGAAGAGATGAGCGATATAGAGTTTGAGCCGGGAGCGACTTTTTCGGAAAGAGAGAATGCAAAGGTGGAAAGAGCGATCCGGGCTGAGATGGAGGTGGATGAGCCAGCGCTGGAGCAAAGCAAGCATGCGCCAGTGATTGCACCTGGAGGAGTTAGTCAGGAGTTTCCGCGTCTGGAGGTGGGACAGGTTACGATTCTGAAGAAGAAGCCGGTGGTGCCAGTGGTGCCACAACAAAAGAAGAAGGAGGCGAAAAAACCGGAGGTAAAGGAGATACCGACGGGACCAAGGGCTGGGATTAAGACGCCCGAGGTTAAGAAGCCGAATGAAAAGAAGCCGGAAGGAAAGAAACCGGAAGAAAAGAAGAAGGAGACGTGGGCGCAGCGAGCAGCGGCACCAGCATCCCCAAAGAAACAACCCGAACAACGACAGCAGCAGCAACGTCAGGGAGAAAATAAGAAGAAGGGGGATGGCTTCACGGAGGTGAAGAGACAACAGCAGAAGAAGGAGGAGATGAGGTCCGTCCCCCCAGGACAGAATTCGATGGAGAAAAGGAGAGTCACATTTAAGAGAGATAATGGACTCCCACTTTCTCAGAAGAAAGATTTGGACATTTCGTCGGAGGTGAATAGAGCACTCTTCGAGGCAAAAGTCCCACATTTTGTGCGCATCCAAGGGGTTACGAAGAACACCCGAGGAAGCTTATCTACGATTACGACCCCTGGAGCAACGGCGGAAATGTTAATTAGGTACAGGGAGATCGTCATCAAGGCGGCGAGGAAGGTGGACGCTGGAATTGTGGACATCGAGACAAGTGAACTCTGGGAAAGTGTTAAAATGCATGGCATCAATTTTGATAGGTATTTGGGGAAGAAGACTGGAGGAGGATTAGAAAAATTGAGGCAGGAATTACAGGCTGAGAACGAGGGGGTGGTGTTGCCCCTCGCAATCAGCTGGATTGGAGGACCGAAGGATGTGCAGAAAAAGAAGGTAGAGGGGAAGAAAGCATCGTCGGTTGTGTTTGCGGTCAAGGGAAGTAAAATGGCCGAGAAAGTTTTGAAGGGAGGGTTGAGAGCGGCAGGCGTGAAGTATGATGTGGAGAAGTTTATGGCTGCCGGACCAGATTTCTTCTGCGGAATATGCAGCAGATGGGGGCATGTTGAAGCGAAGTGTGGAGCCTTGAAGATGCCGACTTGCATGTTGTGTGCAGGAAGACACCTGACGAAGGATCATAAGTGCAACGTTGTAGGTTGCAAAGCGAATGCAGGACAGAACTGCACCCATAACGTCGACAAATGTGTCAACTGTAAGGGCAATCATATCGCGAAGGCTAATGTTTGTGTTAAGAAACAGGAAGCCATTAAGACAGCGAGGGAAGAAAGGCGAACCTGGAAGGAGAGAGAGGGAGAGCGCCGAAATATGACTACAGATCAGCAGAAGAAGCCGGATCAAGTTGAGGATGGGGGACCTTCCACAGCAGAAGCCGAGAAGAAAGCTCCGTCAGACGAGCAGCAAGAAGAGGAGCCGGAAGTCCAAGTTGTTTCGACACAAGCGACAGACGAGTCAAGCTCCAGCGCAGGGATCTCAGAAACCCCCGAAGAATCATGGTGAAGTGCATAATGCATAATTGTGGGAGGGGGTATGATGCGACGATGATAGCGCTGGAAAAGGGAATTGTTTGGGGGGCTGATGTTGTGATGATGCAAGAACAAGTGGTGGAGAAGGAAGGATACAACATCAGTCACCCAGGATATAGATTGGTCAGAGGAGGAAGAACGATGACCGCGATACGAAGAGATACACACCTGGAGTTTTCGGAAGTGGATATGGGGGGAGACGGAGATGTACAGGTGTTCGATATAAAATACCCTTCGGGGAGAGAAATGAGATTGGTGAATGTGTACGATCAGCTGAGGCAGGTGGAGAGGGTGAGAACCCAAGGCAGACCGGCGCAGACAGCAAGATGGAGTGAGATTATGGGACGGAATAAGATCCTCGTGGGAGGAGATTGGAATGCTCATAGTGATAGATGGGACCCAGAGTGCCCACCAAAAAGAGATGATGTCTTTCTAACGAGTCTTATGGATGAGTATGAATTGACAGATGTTACCGATGGGGAAGCAACCCATACGAGTATAAGGAATGGCGAAGTTTCGAGATCGCTAATAGATTTCTTCATAACGAAAGCCAGTATGGCCGATAATTTGGAGATAGCTACGGATTTGGCAACGACTTCGGATCACGCAATTGTGTGTGCCCACCTAAGATGGGACGAAGGGGAAGGAGCCAAAGTATCAAGAAAGGTTACAGGATGGGATATTGATGGGCTCAAGTCGGAAGAGGAAAAAGAAAATTATGAAAAAGCACAAAAAGAATGGAAGGACAAGAGCTCAAAGAGACCCGTATTAACCGAAGAAAGCAGTGCAGAAGATTTACAAAAGGAAGCTGAGTGGATACAGCGGAATTTTGCTAATCATCTTAATAAGTGCTGCAAAAAAGTTAAAGTTTGTGCGAGATCAAAGAGGTGGTGGAATGAGGAAATCGCAGAAAATAGAAGGATTTTGGGCTCGTTGAAGAGGGCCAGACGAAGGGGGGAAGCGACGCAGCAACAAGTTAGGAAGCAGCGAAGCAATGTCCGAAGGATAATCCGACAATCGAAGAAAAAGATGTGGCAGGACTTTTTGTCTTCAGCCACAAGCGATCAGGTATGGCAGGCCTTAAGGTATACAAAACCGGGGGGTCAGCAAACGACGAAGGCTTTGAAATCCAGGGATGGAGTGGTGGCGGAATCCTGGGAGGACAAGGCAAATTTGATTAAAGAGGAAGCGTTCCCGAAACCTTTGAAGGGGGTGGAGAGAAAGGCCCAAGAGAAGGGAGGAGGAATGTGGAAGAAGATTACTGATGAGGACATCCGAGTGGCCCTATTCGATCAATCAGTGAAGAAGGCTCCCGGTCCGGATAGACTGGGGTTTAAGGCGATGAGGTTATTGTGGGAGTGGGATGCTCCGAGAATAACTGCAATTGTCAAAGTTACTTTTAGGTTAGGGATACACCCACGAGTTTGGAAGGAAGCGAAGGGGGTGGCTATACCGAAGCCGAATAAGCCAGATTACGGAGTCGCCAAGGCATATAGGGTGATTACGTTGTTGAATTGTCTGGGAAAAGTTGTTGAGAAGGTAGCGGCAAACGCAATAGCAGACGAGTGTGAGCGAAGGCAGTTACTTCACGATGGGCAGTTTGGATGCAGAAAGAGAAGGTCAGCAATAGACGCAGTTGGAAGGTTGATGAAGAGGGTTGAAGAGGCGTGGGGGAGGGGGAATACTGCGGCAGTGCTGTTGATGGATGTTAAGGGAGCCTTTCCACACGTGGCAAAGGGGAACTTGATAAGAAGAATGGAAGAAATGGGGTTCGAGGCTGATTTGGTAAGATGGGTGGAGAACTTCATGGAAGAAAGAAAAGTGATTATGTCGATGGACGGAAGAGAAGGAGATATTATGGAGGTGGAAACGGGAGTTCCACAGGGGTCGCCAGTATTGCCAGTTCTTTTCGTCATATATCTTTCGGGATTGTTCGGCAAAGTTGAGGAAAAAGAAAAAGAGTGTGGAAGTGAGGGTATATCTTTTGTTGATGATGTGGCATGGGTGGTGGAAGGTGAAGATGTGGGGGAATGCACACAACGACTGGAGAGATGTGCCGCGGAAACAGCAATTTGGGCGAAGGAAAACGCCTGTCAGTTTGACATTGAAAAAACCGAAGCGATATTGTTCACCCGAAGGAGAAACAATAAGGAACCGAAGATGAAGGCCAGGATAAGGGTCGGAAGTCATGAGGTTCCATACAACAAAGAAGCGACGAGGTGGTTGGGGGTATGGTTGGATAGTATGCTTACCCTGAATGATCACACGAAAAAGACCTTTGCGAAAGCAAGAAGGGCGCAAGGCAGAGTGAGATCCTTGATGATGAAGAAAGGATTAAGCCCAGAAGGATGTCAAAGAATTCAGATTGCTGCAGTACAGGCCGTTGCTTTATACGGGGCTGAGTTGTGGTGGAAGGGACAGAAAAATAGAGCGCAAGAGGTACAACAGATTTTGAACGAACAAGGCAGAAGGGTAACTGGATGCTTTCGAACGACACCTCAAGGGGCTCTGATGAATGATGCTGGACTTAGACCGGCGAATGCAATTCTTAATAACCGAGTTAGGCGGTATAAGATGAGGCAAATGATGATGCCCGATGCTTTAGGCGGAGGGAAAATGATGGAGATGGAAGGAAATGTGGTTAGGAGGGTGGAGGGGATTGATGAGTTGATCCCGGAGGATTACCCCTTTGAAAAGAGAAGATATGAGGGGACCACGTTACCGGAAATTAAAAAGAGGCTGCAAGGCCAAGTGATAATTCAGGAAGAAGAACAAGCGTTGGAAGAAGCACGAAAAGAAAGGGATGGCTTAGTTCTTTGGACTGATGGATCGAGAAAAGAGGATGAGTGGGTAGGGTGTGCGGTGGTATGGAAAGAGGAAAGATGGAATAAGAGGAGGGTACACCTAGGCCGACAGAAGGAGGCGTTTGACGCAGAAATGTACGCGATGTCGGAAGCAGTGAAAATTGCGGATGAGATTTGCAGAAGAAAAGAAGTGAGGAGAGTGACGATTTTTATGGACTCCCAAGCGACTTTACGAAGAATACAATCGGATGAGCCGGGACCAGGACAGGTACTGGCGCTACGAACGATGAATTGGGAAAGCAAGTTGACCGATAGAAACATCAAGGTGGAGTACCGGTGGGTACCTGCACATAAGGGTGTGGAAGGCAACGAAGAAGCGGACCAACAAGCAACGAAAGCGGCGTATAAGCATTGCGGGAATTATACCGAAACGCAAAATCCGCTATCTCATTTGAATTATATATCTTTCGCGCACATCAGTCGACGATTAACGGAGACGAAGTGGGAAGAAAGTAAAGAAGAAATAAAAAAGATGGGAAAGAAATCGAAGCACAGTTATCGGTATGATTTGGTGAAGAGGGGGGGTAACAGTGCGGTGATGAAGTCCCAAAAATCAATTGCGGCGAGGTTTTATCAACTTAAGACAGGACATGCTCTTTTGGGGAAATACTTAATGCGCATCGGAAAAAGAAGAGATATGAAGTGCTGGTGGTGTGGGCATGAATATCAGACTAGAGACCACCT
>Ga0307514_10000432_pt1 | contig 91509 bp, 107 predicted proteins | sample 16_EM_MG_FD_203088 | JGI IMG/M metagenome (GOLD analysis project Ga0307514, IMG submission 203088) | Populus trichocarpa ectomycorrhiza microbial communities from riparian zone in the Pacific Northwest, United States - 16_EM | ecosystem: Host-associated > Plants > Roots > Unclassified | place... | reverse complement strand
TTAACTTTGTGTTCTTGCGATGATGGTAGAGTTGTGGACGAGAAAGAGAGAGATGGGGGATGAAGATGAGAACGATATGGAGGATACGAGCGGCTATGACAAATCAGGAGGACGACTTGCCTGATTGGGTTTAGAAGACCTCGTATCGGTGTTATTAGCCGCCGGATCGGGACTCGTACCTGCCGTATCGGGGATGGTCAATTGACTCGCACATGAAATTCTCTAAGTTCCAGTGTCTCATGATGATTTCCCCCATCTTCTCTGATCTCTCTCTTTCTTGTGCTCAACTCTACCATCACCTAAGAACACAAAGTTAAGTCATCCCACTCTATCTCTCCATGCCATAATCATGAGTTAACACCGAGTACAGCATCATCCCAAGATGGACAGTCTCCCGCTCTCAGCCAGTCCCTCATCTCTCGGTGGATGTTGTACTCAACTCTCTACATTCCCACAATTACAAGTTAACCAATGAATAGAGTCTCAGCTGCCGTCGCGCCTCCCTCCAAATCGACCGCCTGCAAGTACTCCTCCAATCTCGCTCGATCATAGCCTGCTACAAGTGCATCTCCAAACTCGCTCGATCACAGCCTCCCAATGCATCTCCAAACTCGCTCGATGACGGCCTACAAGTGCATCTCTCAGTTCACTCAATCTCGGTCTCCAATTGCATCTCCAAACTCGCTCGCTCACGGCCTCCCAGTGCATCTCCAAACTCGATCGATCACGGCCTCCAAGTGCATCTCTCAGTACACTGGATCTCGGCCTCGAAGTGCATCTCCAAACTCGCTCGATCACTGCCTCCCAGTGCATCTCCAAACTCGATCGATCACGGCCTCCAAGTGCATCTCTCAGTTCACTCGATCTCGGCCTCCAAGTGCATCTCCAAACTAGCTCGATCGCGGCCTCCAAGTATATCGTTAGGAAGCAACGGTGGGTGTACGGAGATACAGGGGTAACGGAGGAGTAATGAGCGACGCGGGGTATATATTCGGGAAACCCCTTGGGTAGATAGATAGACAGCATCTCATTTTCATCTCATCTTGTCATACAACGAAAATACACACTCTATCTTTCCTAACTTTTGGTCTCACGCGCTCTTTCCGAGATTTCGTGGATCCACGCAATTGCGCGAATCCTCACGGCCGGGTAGTATCATATCTTCTCACCATCTTCCTACGCTCCTCGAGCTTAAAGTAGAAGGAACGCGAGGAGAGATTTTCGCAGCGTCACATTGCATTGCAATCCTGATGCAAGCGTGTACCCAATGAATGCATTCCGACGTATGGTCACAGTTGGCTACAACGCCAGAATGTTTGTTTAAATTAGGAGACCGACAGAGTGAGAAGAAACGGCGAAACAGCGTTCAGAGGGCAATATGCAACGCGACGCGTGGCATTGACGCCGCGCGTGGAGTAATCCGCCATCATGGTGTCTCTGACGGCTCTGATGGAGCGTGTCCACTCTGACGGAGCCATTCCGCCCGGACGGAAATTTTTTTGGCTGATGCACCTCCCCCTTACGGATGGATGCTGGGCTCCTTGGCAACACATCCGCTTTTCCATTAGATTTTCCTCGCCTATAGACAATTTGATAGTCATAACATCTTAAAAATTCTGACCATTGTGCCTATCTTCGATTCAGAAGCTTCTTCGTCATAAAATATTCAACATTCTTAAGATCAGTAATTAATTTTAAAGGATACCCGGCACCTTCACATCCAGGTCTCCATTCCTGAGGTGCCTTATTAATCACTTTCAGCTCTATATCATACATATTGTAATTACATTTGGCAGGTGTATGCTTCTTCATAAAGTACACTATAGCATGTAACACGCCTTCCTTATCACATTGTGAAAAATCCCCCATAGAAATCTAATTAGAAGCATCTGTTTCGATAATAACTTCACTTTCATGATCAAAATCATGGAAGGCTGGTGCTGTTGTAAATGCAGTTATCATAGTTTCAAAATGCCAACTGCTGTTCTGAGTCCCATTCAAATGGATCATCCTTCCTTGTTAACCTCATTAGGTGTTCTGCTCTTTCGTAGTTCTGAAGGATAAATCATCGATAATAGTTACAAAAGCCGAGAAATTCTTGAACTTTCAAAAAGATTCTTCAGCTGCCTGTTTTCAGTCTTCTTCTGCTGGCACCAATTCAGTACGGTTTTGACATTATCCTGATCCATCAAAATCCCCTACGTCGAGACAATAAGTCGCAAATACCTGATGGTTTTCCTATAGAACCAGTATTTCTCTGGCTTCAAATATAATCCTGCCTCCAGGAACAGATGCATAATCCACTTAACCTGGCCAACAAGTTCTTCCTTCAAATCACAATATATCAAAACATTATCAAAGTAAGCTGATGCAATAATGTCCAAAAATTCCTGATTGCATCATTAACATAGCCCCAGAACTCCGCTCGTGCATTCGTTGGTCCGAATTGGGTTGATGACGGTTGAAATTGCACATACCGGGTCTGGAAGGCCAGCTTGTGCTCATCTATTTCTGTTACCCGAAGTAGGTTATAGGTCTCTCATACATTCAGTCTTGTATATATCTTAGCATTCCCCAACTGGTTCAGAATTTGCTTTATCAATGGGAGGGGATATCGATTTTTTATCATTTTACAATTGATATCCTGATAATCAATAAAGAATTGCAGCCCCCCATTCGGATTCTTTGCAAACAACACTAGTGCTGCAAACGGTGATGGTGATTGTCGAAAAAATTCTTTTGACGTATTCTCCTCTGGCCATTCTTTCAGAAGTACCAGTTCCGCCCTTGACAATGAATTTAGTGGACCCCACTTACCGGTCTCTCCTTCCTTGAAGTGTGCTTCTTGATCAACGCCAGGTCGATGCAGTGGTAATCGATCTGCCACTATCTTACTGAACAACGGAAGGAACTCATGATACTGTATTGAAACAGCTTCCTTCACGGGACGTTCCTTCCAATCCTTGGCCTCGATAGCGTTATTGATGTCATACTGCAATGGTTTAAATGATGTAAACTTCCCTTTTTTAACTTTGCCGAAGAATGAAGCCTCATTAAGCATCACAATATTACCCTGAAATGGTCCCTGAGGTAGTATTTGTGGTGTAAATATATCTGCAGTGGGATATACTGGTTCCGGGGGTTCTTCTGTGACTCCTTGCACTGTTACTGGTACATAATGGCAGTATGTTGTACAATACTGCAAGCTAAAGATGACAGTGTTTGATGCCAAGCATACCAAAACATCATGTAATCGTAACCAGAGAATTCCAAGGACAATTAGGTAATGTCCTAACTGTATAATGAACAATGGTAATTTTTTTTCCACAGCCCTGTATCTTGATGCCAACTTTTGCAATATGCGCAATATACCCTGACTCAATGGGTCTTCCATCCAGGATCTCGATTGGTTCCTTCTCCTTTAATTCTCGGAGTGGTATCTGATGATGGTGAGCAAAGTATGTATCCAGAAATGCAATGCCTGTAGCTCCACAGTCAATCAGTGCATGTGTTTGTTTTTCTTGGTCATTCACAGTCAATGTGCAGGTTTAAACCAAATGTTTCCCTTCCATTGATCTTTCCAATACCTTCACTATGTTAACTGAAAGACGCGAAATTCCAAAACATTGTAAAGCATTTAAAACAAAAACATTCTCCGTTAACTGAAGAGCAATCCTTTTTCAATTAATCTAATTATTTCCCGATTCCATGGAACCTGTCCTGGTTCCTTCTTCCTTAACGTATGCTGCAGCCGCCTTGAACGTCTGAGCATGTTTCCTTGTCGCACATTCTCCCGCGAGGTGGATGAACCCACCACAGTATAAACACCTTCCATCTGCAAACCACTTTGCCCTGTCCTCCGCCAAATTCCTTCTCTTGCTTGCACTGGGATATATAGGCATGGGTCCTGTATATTGAGCAACCGTCCTGGTGGGCGCAGATTTCACTGCGTTGAGTTGCACAGGAGGCCTGAGGGAAGCAAAGCTTACCCCTTCTCTGTTATTTTGAGCCGCCAGCTCCTCGCATCGTTGACCTATCTGATTAACCTGCTTCTGGCAATCAGTCACAAATGCGGGGAGGTTTCCAGGCATATTGCTATATGTAAAAGAGTCCTTCATTTCTTTGGACAGCCCCATCTGAATGGCAATCCATGAGGCTGAAGGATTGCAATCAAGGTTGGCCACAATGACTTGAAACTTACCATAGTACTGGGAGAATACACAGTTCTGTTGTTCAATCACGGGTATCATCCGCTCGGTAGTTGCTATCCGTTTGGTGTCCCCCACTGCTTCTTCCAGAACTTGTATAAAAGCTGCTAGGTCTTCCGGCCCTATCGTTCCATCCTCCCAGATGTTGGGCACAATCTGTCCCAAGGCAACACCCTTCAGGCGGTTTAATATGTACTGAATCTTTGACTGGTCACAGGGATAGCTAGTGGGTGTGGGTCGTATTGCCATCTGGAGTTGAGTTATCCAGCCTCTCAACTGAGTTTGATCTGACCCTGAAAAGTCTGAGGAGTTGGGAATTTTCTGTCCTCAGTCTTCTATCCCCTGTGGAGCCCCAGGAGCTCCTCTGGCGGCCATGGTGAGAATATTGGCTAACAGCATCCTCCAACTGCAGGATTCCTCTCCAGATTGCTGTGCTTCCTGGGTCATTGCTGCCAGTTCATCCTGGAGTTCCTCATCTGTTCCTGGTTCTACTGGCCTCCTCCTGCCTTCGTCTTGTTCTTCATCAGAGTCCGTGTCTGATCCTTCATTTCCGTGTGGTCGCTTTGTGGGTGTAAGCATTGTTGGGCCTTGAGGTCAGCAATTTCCTTCTGAAACTGGATGTTTTGAGCAGGGTGGTCGCACGCCCTCTGCACCAGGTCTGCTGTTTCCATATACTGGGCCTCCCATAACAGGACCTCCTGTGCCTGCCCCAATTTCTTCTGTGTTTGCTCAAATTCTATTCCCACAAGAGCAGCATTGAGAATTTCTTCGATCAGTACATGGTCATCAGCTGAGACCAGGGCCATCCTATTGTGCTGACTCGATTCTGACATCGCAGCAAATTAGGCACATCTACCAACGCCAATCATATGCATCAGTTTCGCAAGGAATTGAGATCAGAGGTACTCCAACACTCAGGGGAATCTGAAGAGACCTAGCTGTTGTTGGTGCTCCTGCCGTGTGTCCAACTGTCGATTGTAGTTCTACACAAATATGTCCTTCACAATCGCAAGGTTCCTGGAGTGCGCAATCCTTACACAGACTACAATGCAGTCCTTGATACATCGCCCAATGTTGCCCAAATACGGGATTGTTAAAACGCAGACCACCACCCTCTCTGGCTGTGTCAGTCCTGTAAAGATTCCAAGGCGAGGGAATGTCCAAATGTTTCCAAAAATCAGCATCCTATGGTTCTTCCTCAACGGTAGCTGCAAGTATGGCTTCAATACTATCCAAAGTGTTCAATAGTTCGGGTTGAAATATCAGGCCAGCAATTCCGGCGAGATCACGCCAATTCGTTCAAGAAGTACAGTGACTGTCATACTCTTTCATTTGAATATGTTGATGTATGATTGTATTGACAGATATCAAATGCAGTAAGTTTTAATAAGTTACCGACCCAACGGTCGCAAATGTGTATCCATCAACTGTTCGATGCTTGGTAAACCCAACAGGAAACAGAACAAGGTTCAGAACAATACGTACACCCTGTGGAGAAATATAGGCAGAGTCAATATCAGGTGCGATGTATAAGGAGTCGTTCTAGTGTAACAGGCATGGTTAGGTGCAGGTGATATTGGTAACTAGAATGTGATATTGGGTACAAGCAGGAGGTGCTCGAAAACTGTATCAAGGGAATAAAGACAGAACATGAGTCGAAGCTGTTTGAAAGTCATAACTTGCCTTGCTATACAAGAGAACGAGTAAAGAGAGAAGAAAGGGAAATCCTCCAATACCAAACACCCTCCCTTTATATCTTTTGTCTACCATAATCGAATCATTCCCCATACTCTGATGTACCATCTGAATCATTCGCTATGATCTTGAACACCACCACCACAACCCTTATCAGCACAATCCCACCACTTCACCCAACATTGCAACACCTTAGACCACTTTGTTATCATGACAACTTATACAGCCACCCCTTCAGCCATATTCCTACACTCACTCTGCATCTCCCAACGGCCCCATCCTTCCATCCCACCAGTTACTTCCACACTACCCCGTATATTCACCTTGTGTTTGTAAGTACCTCTGAATCTTCTTGGGCTGTGACACCTTCTACTCCTGGTATTATAGCCATCAGTGATGGTCAATCATATTTGGTCTAATCAATCCTGCAATCTTCACCGGACAAGGTCGAATATGGTATAGATATAAGCAACTATGCTTGCACTCCCCACGCCATCATGCATGTCTCTGTCATCGAATCTTGATATTCCAGACTATCTCCTCCGGCTGGTCACTGTCACACAGTCCTTATCTGTGGATATTTTCATACTCCTTCAGTGTAAGATAATCACACATATTGGTCTCTTGTGATGTCATTTAGCATTCATATCAGTATGCGATTCATTTAACATCACACCCAGTATCGTTATCATCACAATGTATATCAGTTGGGAAGCTACCCATCGCCCTTGCAGACACTCTGGTTGACCATACCTGTACTTCCGAGGCATTCAATATACTGCCACCGCCCCCTGTACCTACGCAGTGTACTGTTAGACTCTCCAAGAGCATTCTCCTGGGCTCTTGAAAGCACATGCAGTTATGGAGGTGCATTCCGCATGTTACGATATTTGACTTAGCGATTTGTCAAATAATGGATCATCTGAGACCTCTGAGGAGCTCTGTGGGGGACATTAAACTTCATGCCATGTTGTCAGAGCAGTGGCTCATAGACTTGCATTACAACAAGCCACTCTGTCCTACATGGTCCCCTTTGTTAGAGCCGCAAGATTCACTGCAGATAATGATAGCATCAATGAGCGATCTATGTCTAGATCTGGATTTGTGTGTGCAGTTGAGCAGCAGATTCTACTTGAGTGTAATCAGAGGGCAGCCTGGACATCTGCAAAATGTAATTTAGTCGCTCGAAGCCTCCAGGAGTGTGTGAGAGGAGGTGGAGTGTAAACTTAGAAGCGTCAATTTCAGGAGAGAATCAGACCCCAGTAGGGGATTCCAGCCAGCCTTCAGAGTAACAGGAACCTCTGATGACTGGTATGGGAGCACCATGGGAGCGGTTGTGATATGTTTGGGAGCAGCTGGGAATGTCGCCCAACCAATACGGGAATCCCAAACTAACTCCGAGAGGTGCCTGGGTCCTTAGGAATATTCATTGGAAGGACTGCAGGCGTCATCTGAGATTCTTCTGATTTACCCCGAGCAATACGAATACCCTCCACATATGATGCATAGATCATTGTTCATTATCATCATCTAACTCATACTATAGTACCCAGCATCTCATTCAACATTCGATTGTTTCCATCACTACATTAAGGAGAATCACAGAAAATGGCGAGTGATTCAAATATCAAAGCAGGTAAAACCGAAACAATAACCTGACTAAGCGATCGAATGATATCAATCCAACATAGTCTCAATGCCATCCACTTAATCTCCCATCTCATCAGGGCTGACAAACGCAGGAACACACAATTCAACAATGGCACAATGAAGCTGGAGGTGATACTTGTATTTCCAAATGATTTGAATCTGGTGAGTGGGTGAAATTGAATTCCAACGTCGTCAGGCTTGATTTGTGATATCTAAAAGGTTGGCATTGAGAGGTTAGCTCGCACTGAATCAAAATGGAGTTTGAAATGCAATATGATCAATTTGGAGGAAAAACAGGTGTGCCACGAGGAAAGGAGGAGTGCCTGATGTGGAGTGCAGGCTGGGCAAGGGGAGTGCTGATGTTGATGGAGGAGTGGGCGATGTAATTGAGTGGAGCAAAGCCGGTGCAAGGAGGGCCAACGGGGGTTGAGGAGCGCTTATCCAGCAGAGCGGCCATCCATGCTGAGCATCCCCGAATGGGGAGGGGCGTTTAGAGTCTGGAATGAAATAGAGGCGCTCAGAATTGAAGTCGGAGAGGGGATTGAGCAGCTTCGACGGGGCTCGAGGAGCTCCTATTCCGGCGTAAGTGTGCTATTGGTGAGGCGGGAGGGATGTTTAGAGTCTGGAATGAAATAGACGCACTCCAAATCGACATTGGAGAGAGGATTGAGGAGCACAGAATGATATATCGAAGCGCCCATCCAGATTGAGGAGCTCCTATTCTAGCCTAGGAGCACTATTAGGGAGGTGGGTTATGAAGTAGCCCACCATGTGTAATTGATAAGTAGTGCAGTGGTGTCTGGAGAAATACAATCTATCACCGTGGAAGGGTAAAATTTACCTTAATATTCATCTTGAGAAAACATAACTGTAACTTATTTTCCAGTGGCAAACTCAGAGAGCGCACAATGAATAGCCTGGCAACAACCGCTAATATTTGTGGTGTGAGTGGTTGAAATAACTCCGATGTGGTCGGTTTTCCCCCCAAGCTATTGGCGGTTAAGAAAAACCGATGATAGATTAAGTCAAGCACTTCTATCCGTCTGTACTGTGATTTCTTATCATCGATGACCTTCGAGAGATAAGCATCGTCAAACAGGACCTCCCTAACTTGAATTCGAGGCTCAGTCTCTAATCCTAAATCCAAACTGTAACTACAGACAATAGTTTGACGTGCTCCATCTGACAAATGCCCTCGAATGGTACTAATCTTGAGTTTTAACTAAGTATATTTCTGGGGTTTAGTATCATCATAACTCAAATCGAGACGTACAAACCAGAATAAGCACTTACAGCTTTTCGGCTTTGCAGATCGATTTTAAGAGATGGACCACCGGGCAATTGACACACAGATGGTGTACCAACAGGAGCACCTGCTAATGCTCGCTGACGATCCTAGGCTTCAATGGCGAGTTTCCATGCTTCGTCAACCATTAAGTACTTCTCATCCGCAACGATTGGCTAGGGAGTCTTTGTGAATACGATTGCCTTTATGAATCTTTTCGCTACCTCAAAAGTTGTCTTTTGGTGTTGAGGAACATTGTGATCTCCACAGGCCTATGGATCAGGAACATTCTAGTCTCCACCAGCCTTGGGAAGTGGGAGCACCTGGGCGGGTACAACATCAGACTCGCGTAAAATGTTGATCGTTGACTTTTGGCGCTTGAGCAATGGTGGTGCGATGGCCCCGGCCGCATGTCAAAGATTTGAAAGCGAAGTGCATGCAATGACAGTATCCGCACCACTCCTAACAGAATAAGGTGCAAATGTACAGATAGATTTGTTAAAATCTAACGAAGAGAATTCGAAGCAGTAATATGATGAAAGTAACAAACGAAAGAAGTGTTCGAAACCAGATCATATAATACTGAAGAAGGAGGTATTGAGAAGATATTATTGTATTCTTATCGATGTCAGAGCAAGTCTAAAGAACTGTTCTCTAACCGGAGAAACAGTATCTATATATACATAAATACAGGAGTGATTGTCCATGACCATGGTCGCAGAACAATATCCTAAAACAGTAAAGAAAAACTCTTCAACTGTACAGAATTATAATCAAGAACCGTAAGGAAACCATGAGAACAATCTAGGCGCGTTCTAAAAGATACGCGCTGATAAATCCCGTTCCAACGGAACAAAAAGTACATTCTAGACAAGTTCGAACCGGAACTTTCTAGACATCTAAAGATAACAGATAATGAAAGTATTAACACACCACATTATTCCTATCCGCAAAGACATTCCATATTTATGGAGAATAAAAAGAAAGGTACAAATATTAGTAAGAGAAATGTAGATACTCCCATATTTTCAATACCCCTTCTCACTTTGATCCAAATATTTTTGAGCATAAGTGGTCGTTCACATATCTCATCATTCCCTTTGTACATATATCTGCCAAATTTTCTTCCAAAGGTACATACCTTACTGACACATTTCCTTTATTGATTTGTTCTCGAGTAAAGTGATATGCTACATCAATATGTTTTGATCAGTAGTTAAGCTTTGGGTTATATGCTACATTGATAGCGGCGTTGCTGTCGCAAAAGAGACCTGTCGGAATATCCATTCTCAATAACTGTTGACCTCCACGCTTTCACCAGAGATGATGTTTTGTCGTCATCGCAAGTGCCATATACTCGGCCTCACAAGTGGAGGTGGCAACGGACCGTTGTTTTCGACATCTCCAGGAAATAGTAGCGTTTCCAAGTTGAAAAATATATCCCGAAAAGCTTCGTCTTGTATCTAAACAATTGCCGTAAGATGCATCCGTATATGCAGTCATTTTGAGTTGATTATTACAGGGATAAAAAAGGTGTCTATCCTTCATTCCTTGAAGATATCTAAGTACTCGTTTTGCTGCGGTAAGATGTGTAATCGAGGGAGACGAGTTAAATTGAGAGAGGTGAGTGATTATATACACAAGGTCAGGTCTAGTCCCAGTAACTAAATACATCAATGATCCGATTATTTGTTGGTATGCAGTTCTATCAGTACACTGTTGATCGACTTCAGTAGCCTTCAACCGGTGGTTAGTGTCAATAGGTGTCGAAACAGGTTTAAAATCTTGCATCGAAAAACGGTTTAGAATTTTATTGATGAATGTCGTTTGGGATAGAGTGATTCCATTGTCGGTAAAGGTTATTGGGATTCCTAGAAGCCAATTGAGCTCACCCATATCGTTGACCTTAAACTCAGTCTTCATTACATTAATAGTTTGCTCTTTTAGCTCTCCAGTAGCTCCAAACAATGTAATGTCGTCCACATATATAGCCAAAAACAGATTCCCTGATTCGTGAACGAGAACACAGGGATCCCAAGCAGTGATAACCAATCCGAAAGGTCCTAGGTATTCTACTAACCAGTAGTACCACTCCCTCGGAGATTGCTTCAATCCGTATATACACCTCTTGAATTTTGCCACCATTCCATCTATCCGGCTGCCTTCCGGTAGATCCATATAAACTTCTTCCTTTAATATCCCATATAAGAATGCTGTTTTGACGTCCAGTTGCCTAGGTCGCCATCCTTTACATGCCGATATTGCCAATAACAGTCGAAGAGAATCGTAACAAACCACGGGGGCAAATATTTCATCGTAATCCTGGCCTAAGATTTGTGAGAATCCTTTGGCAACTAACCGTGCTTTATATCGTTCGACTTCTCCTTGAGCATTTCCTTTGGCTTCAAATACCCATCTACTTGCAACAATTTTCCTTCCAACTGGTTTTGGGATAACATCCCAAACATCATTCTCCTTGAGTGACTTTAATTCGGCTTCCATAGCCTTCTTCCAATCTGACCATTGCGGTGAAGCTTTGGCCTGTCAGTAAGACTTTGGTTCGTCCATTAGTAGTACACTCAAATTTGCCCATTGACTATCATCAAGTCCTTCTAACTCGGGAGTTGGAGAAGGAGATCGAGGTGGTACATCGAGCATTGTTGGGTCATTTCCGAATCCGTAACAATCCGGAGGATTGACAATTCTTCCCGCACAGGTGACGACCTGTCCAGATGGAATTGATGGTGGCGTCATAGGCCGTGGAGAAGGAAGAACAATATCTCCCAATGGGAGTTGAGATTGTTGGTCTGGATTTTGATGTTCTTCTTCAAAGAAGTGGTCGTCAGGAATTGCTGAATGTTCTGAACAATCGAAACTTTGAATTTCGTCTTCGATTGGTCGTTCGGGTAAGGTTTCGCAATAAGCCATATTGTTATTGTGGTAAACCCAATAGAGAGCCCCAAGATACTCGTCTCTCTTTCCAGCCCTAAAGTCTGCCAAAATAATTCGATCAATAGTCGGATGACCATTATCAAACATATTATCAGCATCCTGAGGATTTTCCCGCATCCATTGTCTCCACAAAACATCCGTTCCTTTATCTTTATTAGTATAGATATAATCAAGAGATGTTTGAGAGGATGGAGTTTGGTGCTGGTGAATCGATTTCTTTCTTTGGGGTAAAGCCACTTCCATCTGAAGAGGGGGGAAGAAAATGTCTGCCGATACAATGGTCTTTTTCGTATCAGGTAGGAACACTCTATAATGATTAATGGTGTTGGTGTATCCGGTAAAAATAGCTCTTTGTGCTCTCGGAGAGAGGTTCTTTCCATCCTTTCGTTTTTGATAAGGATCATGAATATAACATTCTCTGCCAAAGGGTTGAAGATGCTGGATCGATGGCTTTACGCCATAAAAAGCCTCATAAGGAGTTAGATCCTTTAGCGCCAAATGAGGTTGACGATTTTTTATATATATTGAGGTTATCACAGCCTCAGCCTATAACTTCTTATCGTAGGTAACAGCACTTTCAAGCATAGCTCTAAGTGCTTCTCCTATAGTTCGATTAAGATGTTCTACTACTCCGTTTGACTCAGGGGAATAAGGAGGAGTAAACTGATGTATAATTCCCTTGGATTCAAAGAACCCTTTCAGGTCCTTGGTAACATACTCCCCTCCATTATCAGTTCGAAACGCCTTCAGGGACTTGTGGTGTTGATGTTCCATTTCTGTAACAAAATCTTTGATTATTTTAGTAGTCTCTGATTTTTGTTTCATAAACCGAACCCACGCAACCCTTGTAGCATCATCGATTAGAGTAATGTAATTCAGGGAATTCCCATATGACAGAAGCGGAAAGGGTCCACTCAAATCGGAATGAACAAGATCCAGTTTATTCCTATCTTTTCTTGACGTAGACGGTTGTGAATTCCGTGTCATTTTGCTTTTAACACAGGAGGAGCAGATGTAGTCCTTTGGTTTTGCTGGTATATCAGCGTTGGAATATAGCTTTATTGCTTAATCCATCGACGATGGTGCAAGATGTCCAAGAGCCTGATGCCAGAAGTCATAAGTAATATGGGCTGAATGTGAAACCTCAGGAATTTTAAACAAATTTCCATCAAAAACGGCTTCAAACATAACTTTTGTTCCTTTAATAATTGAAATAAAATCCCCCTCCCCAAACTCTGTATATCCTTTAGTGCCTAATTTTCTTAGTCTCCATTGTAATGTTTGCCTCTTCATCTTTCTCTTTCTCCTTGTTCTTCTTATTCAATTTCTGCAGGCGAAAACACTCATTCCAGGTATGTCCTTCAGATTTCCCCGGATTGTGTTTCTTGCACCAAGTGCAGGTTTTCGACTTTGGTGAGGAAGAGTCGGAATTCCTTATTGGCTTCTTACCCTTCTTCTGATTACCTGAAGGTTTAGAAGTAAACAGGGCAGTGTCATCCTGGGAATCGGAGGTGTCGATATCCATTAGCTGTTGTTTAACATCAGCATACGACAAACTATCTTTTGTCGTAAGATTATCGATTACATTTTTATGGTGTTTAACCAAAAAACCCATCAAAAATCTCGTTTGGCCTTATCTTCCTTCAAGAAGGCCCCAAAGGTCCTTCGGTACAAATCTGTAGATCCTTTCGAGAGTTTGGTGAGGTGGAGCCACTGGGACTCAAACTTGGATATAAATTCCGACAAGTTATTGCCGGAGTACTGGGTAGGAACGGAGACTAGATTCATTATTTGAGAAACTGGTGCATAAGCCGAATCTCTATAATATTCGGTGCGAAGCCAGGTCCACATCAGATTTGGTTTCTCAACCTTGACAATCTTCTCCAAAATGTCTTGTGAGACCACCTGTATGAATATGGTCAACACGGTATGGCAAAGATGGTCGTAAGCATCGACCTCTGTAGCGTCAGCTCCTTCTGCGGGAACCACACCATCTACCACCACTTCGTACGCCTTTATTCCTTTAAAGATTATGGTCATCAAGGCACTCCAAATCCTGTAATTTTCCTGTCCCGTAAGATTGCAGAGACTATCGAGCTTAACATTGACGGGAGTCTTTTTATCTACTCGTGCAGAGAAGGAGAATGCATCCGCAGATGAGGAGCCAGCAGGAGCCATTTTTTTCTTTCCTTTATCGAGAGGAAGTGGTGTATCGAAGAGGTGTTTTGGTGTTGTTGGTGTGGTAGGTGACTGTTGGGGTAGGTCTCGTATTCAATCGGTTTATCGAAATGATTAACTGGTAGAGTTGGATAATCGGGATTAGATTCTGTATCGCTCATCCGGGCTCCTAACCTGATAGAATAAGGCACGGAAGTACAGATAGATTTGTTAAAATCTAACGAAGACAATTCGAAGCAGTAATATGATGAAAGTAACAAAGTAAAGAAGTGTTCGAAACCAGATCATATAATACTGAAGGAGGAGGTATCGAGAAGATATTATTGTATTCTTATCGATGTCAGAGCAAGTCTAAAGAACTGTTCTCTAACCAGAGAAACAGTATCTATATATACATAAATAAAGGAGTGATTGTCCATGACCACGGTCGCAGAACAATATCCTAAAACAGTAAAGAAAAACTCTTGAACTGTACATAATTATAATCAAGAACCGTAAGGAAACCATTAGAACAATGTAGGCGCGTTCTAAATGATACGCGCTGATAAATCCCTTTCCGACGGAACAAAAAGAAGATTCTAGACAAGTTGTATCCGGAACTTTCTAGACATCTAAAGATAACAGATAACGAAAGTATTATCACACCACATTATTCTTATCCGCAAAGACCTTACATTTTTATGGTGAATAAAAAGAAAGGTACAAATATTAGTAAGAGAAATGTAGATACTCCCGTATTTTTAATAGCTCCGTTTCTGGGGTAGTGGAACCCTTGTAGTTCGTATTGCCTTATCACGGCGCTCCTGGTTTAGATGTAGGATGTCCTGATGGTTTGGCAAATAGTTGTCTTCGATATCGGATGAAAAGGTGGACTCTCCAGAGTCTTCACTTTCATTCTCGCTAATCTTCTGATCGGTATCGTTATCATTCTGCTTAATGACAATTATAGCACAGACATTAGCAATCTCCAACACTATAATCGGAGGCTGGGTTGGAAGTTCAAACATTGATCAGCAATAAAGATCGGCTGTCTTCTTCAATGTACGTGCAAGTGCTCTCTCAAGGTGCGCCTCTTGATTCTTTTGTGAATAGTGATTCCTCACTTGGCTGGCCATAGGTTCCATCTTGATGATGATGAAGTGAAGTTGGAGAATGTAGACCAAAGTATATAAGGGTAAATATAGTATCAAGTTTAGAAGAATATGGGGAAAATAGGGTAACAAACGAACACTCGGTCGAGTAGGATGCAACTTGAGGTGTGCCTGGAAAAAGTGACACTCAGTGGAGGAGGATGCAATCTTGAGGTATGCCAGGAAAGAGTCCAGAAGACATGTCAGTGGTTAATATTTATATTGCGAATGCTAGTTCTGTGTTTTGATATAAGAAGCGTCAGGTGCACCGGATTTGATGGATTCTTCATGCCCCCAATTTCCAAATGTTAGCACTTGTATCAAAGTACGCTATTGATGCAACAATTGGAGGTTGGTTAAAGCCAACATACCTAGAATTGAAGCAGACACACCTGAAAATCTCGACACACCTGAAGAACTCGAGATATCAACTGAGAAATGGATTGATCGTGATCGCCCATGAATATGACTCCGCTGAAGATGGTTCATTGTCACTCTCGTTCAAGCATATGTGCATCAAATTCAAACATAGAACCGGTGATGGCGTGGCACAGAATTGTCGGTGTGTTGAAGAATCTTGCACAACTTGGACTGAGGATAGAGCTGGGATCTTGCTTAGTGGCAACACTTCAAGTTACTTGGGTTCAAACTCAGTTTGTTGCTGATAGTGGAGAAATATGAATATCCAAATACAGTATACCAGTTGGAAGAACACTCTATTTTGATGATATTTTGTTGTTTTAGGATTCTGCAGCAAAGTTAGCAGTTGATTAGGTATTATGGTGCGCAGAACTTCACTATCAGTGGTCTGAGTCTGCTGAAGTCACAATATGTATGCAGTCAGTGTAGGAGAGGATGGAGAATTCGGGGTTACAAAGAAGATATTCAATATAGAGAAAGAACGGTGAAGATATGATGATGACTAAGGGGTAATCGAATCAATTCCAGTTGTCATCAATGCCAAGATTGTTAGCGAATGGGTCATAAATGGTATTAGCAATGGTACTCGGTTACCCGGCTTCGGCCCGGGTTGCAACTGTAACTGAGGCCCCGGTCTGGGTTGGGAACTGCCAAGGAACCCGACCCGCAGTGTCTTGGTGGGTTTGTTACTGGGACCGGATATAGAACCGTGGGTTTTTGGCGGGGTCGAAAATGGACCCCGGTTCCAATATACGGTTCCTACAGGTCTGACTCCAATTAAATATTTGAGTTCTGATCGTATCATGACTTGGTCAATACGTAGATTGTTTAGTTTTAGTTGCTCTTTCGCCTCCTGAATTCGAATTTGCAATCAAACTGATATTCCTTGAGTGGTTGTGAAAGATGGGCATATTTTATGCGAAATGCGCTGGGTTTCGATTGCGACTCGACGAATACTTGTCGTATCGCAAATCGGAAAGAAGGAGGTGAACGAGTGACTAAAATGCCCAATCTACGTATTGATCATGTTGTGACAAAATCAAAACTCAAATACTCAATTAGAGCTATAATTGTGAAGTAGAAATGCCGGGTGATTGGTGATAAAACCGGCCCAATTGCAATGGTCCGGGTTTTCGTGTGGTAAGACCCCTTGCCACGGTTCGGTTCCAGTTCCAACCCTCACCCCAATCCGTTCTAGTGGTTTGGAACCGTTGCTAACACTAGTCATTAATTCTTACTCACATTAAGTTGTTGCACATAATATTTTGTAAACACCACATCATTTAATCACATACTCATTATGAATCTCAATGCTACAATGTTGACTTAAGATGAATATTGGGGTTGAAAGCAGTGCTTAAGAACGATATAGAATACGTCATAAGGCTTCATCTGACAGCGGAAAGACGAATACCAGCATTCAGTTCTGGCCAATTGAGGTGTTGAAGCACAAACAAGCAAATATGGGTAGGATATAAAGCGCACTGGGTCCCCCGGTAGGATTCCACGCAATTGATTCCATAATCGGTAGGAGCCGTGCGGAGTCTCCAACAGTTCGTGTTGTCTGAAGGTGGCAGGTATTGAGCCAGAAAGCCAGAAAACATTGCGCAGTGACTATGGTACTGATACACAATGGAGGGTCAGTTATAGCACCCATTGAGGTCCACTTTGTATGTGCACCCTGGGTGATGATTACTTGTTCAACCATAAGAAGGTATGTCAGACAGAGTGAATGTGCAGCTATTCAAAAGTCAATTAATGAAGCTAGATATATATACGATGCCTCCCAGGCTATCGTGAGACCATTGAGTAACCTGCAGCTCCAATTATGGGACTGGCAAGGAATGGCCATAACTCAAATCGATTGCAGACAGGACATGGTGATCGTTGCACCAACAGGCGGGGGAAAAAGTATGGTGTTCCAGGGTCTTGCATCAAAGGATGATCAAAACATAGTATTTGTTATTCCACCTATCAATTGTAACGTGCAGGGTCGAGCGTAGGTGATATTAGTAACTGGAATGTTATATCGAAACAAGACAAGAGTGGCTGGAAGTCCATATCAAGGGAATTGAGACAAGACAAGAGTCGGAGTTGTTTCAAAGTCATAACTTGATTTTCTATACAAGAAAACGAGTAAAGAGTGAAAAAAGGAAACCCTCCAATGCCAACAACACTGTCATTATATACAATTCATCTTCCACCCCCAAACCATCCCTCATGCACCAATGTACCATCCGAATCTTATCCCATGATCCCATACACCACCAGCATAACTACTTCATAATACAACCACACCACATCTCCCGACGTTGCAACACCTCAAACCAATTCCTTATCATACCAAGTTGCACCCACACAATCTCACCGTATCCTCCACATCTCCCAACCTCTTTGCCTCTCCGTACCACAATTCCTTCCACACCACCTCCGAATTCCCACCATAATTTGAAAATACCTCTGTACACCTTCGAATTGTGACAGTATTCCCCTGCTAGGTTCGAAGCCCTCCGTGAACATTCTCTTATGGTCCTGCCTTCGGAGGAGATCGTTGGTGGAACTGCCCCACCGCTTGTAAGCCCTCCACGAACTTCACAGGTTCCCAAGTAGATGAATCATATTGAGTCCACCATATCAGATACTGTAACTGATTCCGATATACTCTAATATACTCAACCCCAGATACTTGATACTCCTCTTCTCCATCAACCTCCACCCATAAAAAAAAATCAATGCGTCATCCCGCCATACAATCTTCCACCACCAGATCCAAAAGCAAGACGGATTATACCCGGTGGATTCATATCGATGCAGCTGACTCTTAACACTGCAGAATTGAGCAGACTGGCAGCCCTGGAATTCATACGCATAAGGGGGCACCCGACTACACAGCCAAAAAGGCCCCAAACACTTCCAATCCAACTTTCAAGTTGGGCGGGTAGTTCGTAAATTGCAAGCATCCAGGCAAACCTTCGATTCCACCTGAAAATGCAGTGTGGCCATACATCCCCAATCTGCACCATCTTCCTGCAATGCCTGGCTCTGTCTCATCACGACTCACAGGTATTCATGGACCTGTTGGACCATAGGTTGAACATGATCAGCATTCAACCGTAGTTAATCCCACTCCTGTGTGTAATGGCACTGCACGTGATGTGACGTGTCCAGGGCCGGGTAACACGGGTTTTATATAGTCGGCTCGCCACGAGCCTTAGATCTCTAGCGATAATCTTACTACACAACTACACCTATAATCCCTCGAGTCCATGGTTGAAACCATATACACTCAATTGCCATACGTATGCCTATGTAGCCGAGCGCAGGCGTACGTGCCTTTACACTGTATTGGCTCTTCCGCGAATGTCATCCTTGAATCCATGCCCTCAACCTGACGGAATGGGCTACACTTTGTCGACCCAGACATCCCATTATTCGCAGCAAACTCAGCCAAGGGTAACCACTACACCCAATCATGCTGTTGGTAATTTGCAAATACCCGAAGGTACTGTTCCATACCAACATTCATCTGTTTGGTCTCGCTATCTGTCTGTGGATAAATTCTGTAGGCATCCGTTGGTCAATTCCCAATCGGCTACATATCTGTCCGCAAAAGGTGGACGCAAACTGAGGTTCCCAATCTGAAACAATAGTTACCAGAATACCATGGAGGGGTACAACTTCCTGCAAAAACAACCAAGCCAACCCCACAGCATCTATTGTCGTATGACACTGGATAAAATGCCGCATCATCGAAAGCCTATCCACCACTACCCACACGGTATGAAACTCTTCGCATTCCAGCAACGCCGTCACAAAATCAATCGAAATATCTTCTCATGGTTTCTTCGGCACTGGCAAAGGTCGAAGCACTCCAAATATTACTCGCCTCCACGTCCGGGACCGCTGGCAATGATGGCAATTCCATACATATTGATCCACCTGCTTCAGCATATCCTTCCAGAAATACTGTCTATCCAGCTGGTCAAATGTCTTCGCCCTTCCTGCATGTCCGGCATGTGCGGTATCATGATGCTTCTCTATCAGTTGTAGCCGCATCTAATCATCTTCCGGAACCTAACACTTCCCTTGATACCTAAACTTCCCATCCTCTTCCGTACATTCCGCAACGGTAATCTCTGTCAGACTGCCATTCGTCCGTATTCCCCCTAAGTATCTTCCCTACTAATGGGGCAACATCATATGCCGGATTAAGACAATCCAAAATAGAGGGACAATCATGCACCAGGTGTCCATTCACCGATAAATGCAACTGTTCCGGTAAATACCGCAGTTTCAAAATCACCTGTTTCATATTTTTTAATCATTCATCTCCCTCCTCAGAGGGGTCTCCCGGCCTCGTGATCAATGCATCTGCTTTCCATTCGATTTCCCCAGGCGATAAAGTATGTGATAATCGAAATGTGTTAACAATTCGGACCATTGTGGCTCAATTCAATTCAAAAGCTACTTCGTCATAGAGTACTCGAGGTTCATTTGATCGGTAATCAACAGTAAGGAATACGCAGCACCTTCATACTTGGGTCTGTGCTCCTCAAGTGCCATTATAATCGCCATCAGCTCCTTATCATATATATCATAATTGCATTCAGCAGGCGTGTGCTTCTTTGAGAAGTATGCCACGGAACGTAACACTCCCTAATGATCAGGTTGTGACAATACTTCTGCAGACACGTATTCCATAGAATCAGTGTCAATTGTAACCTGTCACTAATGGTCAAAATGGTGGAGGGCAGGTGCCATACTAAATGCAGTTGCGATAGTCTCGAAAGCCAGCTGTTGTTTCGATTCCCATACTAAAGGCTCAGCCTTCTTTGTCAACCTAGTCAAGGGTTCCGCTTTCTCAGAATACTTTGGTATAAATCGTCGATAATAATTGCAGAATCTCAGAAATCGTTGTACTTCAAAGAGGTTATTCAATCGACAATTCTTGGTCTTCTTCTCGCGTCTCCAATTCTGTACAGTAGCCATCCTATCCTCATACATTGAAATACCTTTCATTGATATAATCGACCCCGAATACCTTACAGTCTCCCTACGAAATTCGTCTTTCTCTTGTTTCAAATACAATCCTGCTTCCAACAATCATTGTATAATCCACCTAACATGGCCAACATGTTCTTTCTCCAAATCGCTATATATCAGAACATCATCCAGATATGCCAAAGTGAAATCATCCACAGCTTCCCTAATGGCAGTATTTGTATAGCCCTGGAAGTCTGCTGGTGCAATCGTTGTTCCAAACTGCATTGCTGTATGTTCAAACAATCGATATCTCATCTGGAAAGCCAACTTATGTTCATCCCCCTCTTTCACAAGGAGTCAATTGTAAACCCCCCACACATCCAGCTTTCTATATATATGTGCTCTCCATAAATGACACAACATCTCCTTTATCAACCGATGGGGATACAGATTCTTTATTGTTTTACTATTAATATTCCGATAGTCAATACAGAATAGTAATCCGCTATCAGGTTTCTTTACAAACAGTACTGGAGCGGCAAATGGTATCAACGATTGTCAAATGTACCTCTTGGACATAGTGTCCTCAAGCCATTCTTTTAACACAAGCAACTTGGCCCGCAACATGGAATATACTGGTCCTCATGTTGGTGTCTCCCCAGCCTTCAGGCGAACTTAATGATCAATGCCTGGTCAATCCCGTGGTAACCTATCTGCCAATACCTTACTGAACAGTGGAAGTAATGCATGATACTGTTCCGGAACAATCTCCTTCAGGGGGTGTTCCTTCAAATCCATCGCCTCAATTGCTTTATTGATATCGTGTAATGATGCCTGAAACACCATAAGCTTCCCTCTTTTTACCGTAAGAAAGAATAAAGCTCTAATGAGCATGACAATGTTTCCTTGAAACGATCTCGGTAGTCAAATCTCTGGTTACCATATATCCTTAACCGAATATACTGGTTCCCCAGGTTAATCCATAACTCCTTGCACCCTCACTGGTGCATTATGGCAATGTGTGGTACAATATTGTGACCCGAACATGACAGTATTGGACGCAAACCATACCGCTACATCATATAATCGTAACCAGGGGATTCCAAGGACTGTTGGATAATGTCCTAACATCATAATAAACATCGGAAGTCGTTCCCAATGATCCTATATCATGATGCCGACTCTAGCAATATGCGTAATATCTCATGACTCAATAAGTCTTCCATTGATTACCTGGACTTGTTTCCTTTCGTTCAGTTCCTGAAGGGGTATCTGATGATGGAGAGCAAAATCTTGATGCATAAATGCAATGCCCATAGCTCCGCAATCAATCAGTGTATATATAGGTATCTCTTGGTCAATTATGATCAATGTGCAGGTTATAACTAAATGTCTTCCTTCCATTGATTCTTCCAATATCTCCACCTTGCTAACTGATAATCGCGAAATTCCAAAACATTTCAAAGCATATACAACTAAACTTTTCTTGTCAACCAATGCACCATCCTGCTCAGGTTGTGCTAATCTTTTCCCGATTCGTACTTCCTTAATCTCCGCTCCGGCCATCTTGAAAATCTGAGGCTTCTTCCTCGCCACACATTCCGCCACCCTATGGTTACACCCACTACAGTACAATCAGCTCCCATCTGCAAACCTCTTTGCTCCTTCCTTGGCCAAAATCCCTCCCTTGCCTACGCTGAGATCCATAGGTGCCGTTTTGGAAGCCTTTGGAGGTGGAGGAGGCCTGGGGGAAGTGAAACCCATCCCCCCTCCCTGAATCTGCGCAGCCTTCTCCTCTCGTCATTTCCGGATCTGATTATCCTATTCCTGGCAGACGGTCACCAACGCCGGAAGTTTCTCAGGCATATCGCTATAAGTACACAAATCCTTTATCTCCTCAGACAGCCCTATCAAAAGGGCATTCCGCAGAGCCAAAGGATTCCAATCAAGGTCGGCAGCAATCACCTGAAACTCAGCATACTACCAAAAGAACTCACCGTTCCTTTGCTTAATCTCACGCATTTTCCGTTTGGCAGTCGCTACTCGGTCTGGGTCCCCAAAAGTTGCTTACAGGAGTTATTTAGAAGCAGGTAGGTCTTCCAGCCCGATCATTCCGTCCTCCCAGATGTGTGGCAAGATCAGGACTAAGCCTACTCCCCTCAGGCAGTAAAATGCATACTACATCTTTGACTGTTTGTCGGGAAGGCTGGCGGGCTTTTGTGGTAAGACCATCCGGGGTTGAGCACACTAGCCCCTCAACTGAGTTCAATTCGATCGTGAAATGTCCGGGGAGTCAGGAAATTCCTGGCCTCTGTCTTTTGGAGCCTGGAAAGCAGCTGGAGCCACACTACCTGCCAAGATTCAAGTGTCCGCTAGCTGCGTCGTGAAACCGCAAACCTCATCTCCAGATTGCTATGTTTTCTGGGTCATATCCGCCAATTCCTGTTGAAGGTCCTCGTCCATTCCAGGTGCTGCAGGCCTCCTCCTGGGCTCGCCCCTGTCGTCTGTGAGGGTCTATATCCGGTGTCCCAACTCCATATGGTCGCACTCCGGGGGCAGGAACTGCTTTCGCTGTAGGTCTGTAATTTGTCGCTGTAGGTCGATGATCTGCTGTGGGTGGTTGCACACCATCTGCACCTCCAGAATGGACTGTGAGTACTGTGCCACCCTCATCAACACCTGCTGCGTTAGTGCAAATGCCCTGTTCAACTCGTCGAACCAATGGCATCTATCTGTATGTCAAGGAGTGCCATGATAGTTCCTTGGTCCTGGGGGGACACCAGGCCTAATCAGGGTTCCATTGATCCTAATATGGCAGCGGATCAAGCATATCTACCAGTGCCAATTGTATGTGTCGATTTTGTAGTGAGTTGGGGTTGGAGGTACTATAACAATCAGCGCACTCCGAAGAGACTTAGCTATAGTTGCTGCTGATGCTGCATGTCCAACTGTTGATTGTGCTACTACACAATTATGTCCCTCGCAATCGCAAACTTCTTCAGGGTCACAATTAGTGAACAAACCCAAGTGCAGTCCATGGTAATTTGTCCAACGCTGTCCAAACACTGGACGGTAAATATCCAGACCGCCGCCCTCTCTGGCAGAGTCTGTCCAATAAATATTCCAAGAAGAGGGAATGTCTAACAGTTCGCAAAAATAAGCCTCCAAAGGTTCTTCCTCAAAATTTGCTGCTAATATATCTTCGATACTCTCAAAGGCATTCAATGGTTCGGGTTCAAAAACAACACAAGGGGTTCTGGTGAGATAAAACCAATTCATTCGAGAAGTACAGTTACTGTCGTCCTGGTGCATCCCAATATGGTGATTGATATGGCTACTGGCGAATATCAAACATGGCAAGTCCAAATAATTTGTCAATGCAATCATCACAAACGTATATCCAGTGGGTGTTTGGTGCTATCCAAATCCAACAAGAAGCAGAGCAAGGTTCAGAACAATAGTTACACCCTGTCGAGGTATGTTGGGACATTCAATATCGGGTATACTATACTAGGACTCATTCTAATGTAACATGCAGGGTCGTGTGTAGGTGATATTGGTAACTGGAATGTGATATCAAAACTAGACAAGAGACGCTCGAAGTTTGTATCGAGGGAATGAAGACAAGACAAGAGTCAGAGTTGTCTCAAAGTCTTAACTTGATTTTCCATAGAAGAAAATGAGTAAAGAGAGAAAAAAAGGAAACCCTCCAACACCAACAACACTATCTATATATAGAATTCATCAGCCACCCCCAAACCATCCCTCATGCCCGGATGTACCATCCGAATCTTATCGCATGCTCTTACACACCACCAGCATATCTCCTAATCAATACAACCACGCCACATTTCCCGACCTCACAACACCTCAAACCACTTCCTTATCATCCTAACTTGCACCCACACCATCTCACCGTATCCTCCTGGTCTCCCAATCTCTCTTCCTTTCCATAACACAATTCCTTCCACATCACCCCCGAATTCCCACATGAATTCCTAGGTACCTCCGTAATCCTTCGAACAGTGAAATCAATGCTCTCATGACCGATTAGGTTTGTAATTGATCACCCCAAAGGGACACCTACAGGTGAGGGGGAATGTTGACGATTCCAGAGGTTGACAATCTGGGTCGAAATGGGATTAAAGCTTGCTATATCAACAGCGATCCTCTGAAGGTTAGTCCAGGTGTTGTTGAAGAGGTGGCCCAGGGTGTCTACCAGATTGTCAATGCTGGTCACGAGATAATGTCGCCCAACGAAAATGTGATTTGGCGAGTATTAGAAGATGAGAAGAGTGCCTTCCGGCGTAGTCTGAAAGTTGTGGTTACAGATGAAGCGTATTATGTGCATGCGTGGAGGGTGCATGCTAAGGATGGAAAGCCTCCTTGTCGAAAGGAATATGCAAATAATGCCGGTTTATAGCCCATCTTGCCAGCCAGTGGGCCGTTCCTTGCGATGTCAGCGACACTGCCACAGAGGTCTTTGCGATATACTCACAACAGCTTGGGTTTATCGAAGAATACAGTTGTCATAAACCAAGATCTGGACCGTCCAAACATGTTCCCCTGTGCGATTGCAATATACCGCACATTAGACATTCAAGCGGACCTCACCATGATCGTTTTGGAAATGAATCAAGACTCTGAAATCACCATCATGCCGGGGGTAGTGTTAGCAATGGTTCCAGACCACCGCTTTGGGTCTGAGTCAGAGTCGAAACTGAACTGTCATGAAATACACATTCCGGGTCAGCAATAATCCGGCACTGTCAATTCGGGTACAGTTCAATAGATAGCTCCCAACCCGTCTGAATTGGGTGGGTTGTCAGCAGGTTGTCCAGCGGGTCCGTCTGTTCATTCGTATAATGCTCTTGCTTTTGGTGTTCGATAATTGTATTTGATCATAATCGCTCAACTAACATCCAATAATACATTTTTAAACACTTTACAGGTTGCAACATTGGCTATTTTGAAATCAATGTTTTTCCTTTGTGTTTGTTATATTCAGGAGTACCATCAGCAAAGAAATCTTCCGTTCGGCCACAATGGCTGCGTCGGAGTGGACGTGCTCTGTCAGAGCCGTCAGAGACGCACCGGTGGTGGATTACTCCGCACCCGGCTTCAATACAATGCGTCACGTTGTATATCACCCACCAATTGCTGTTGCACGATGTCTTCGCATTCTGTCGGTCTCCAATTTGAAGTGATCACTCTGGTGTTGTGGCCAACTGTGACCATACATCGGAATGGGTTCATTCGGTACGTGCTTGCATCAGGATTGCAATGTGATAGGTGACGCTGCAACAATCTCTCCTTGCATTCCTTCTACCTGCGCACAAAATGCAATTCTCTCTTTACTAATTATACTCATCATTCCAAGTCTCCAGAGCAATGCAGCTACTGACAATCCATCGCGCGTTCCATCCATCTCCTGTCTTACTACTAGTAGCTATCTCTGGAATTATGTGCGTGCAGCCGACAATGTTTCCCGCGCTGAAAAGTTGCAAAGCAATGGCTGCCAGTGCTTTTCTCACATGTACAAATTTCGAGACAGGATTCAAGTTACCAGAGTTCTCAGGTATTGTGGTTAGCGTCAGGGCTAACCAGTACTCAACAAAAGCACCATCCTCATATTGGACGTTGATTTATATAGTCATTGCAGTTACCACTGGAGACACTCATTCAGCGTGCCATAACACCTCCCCAGGTATTGCATTACCCACACCCAGTCGTTCTGTCGATCCCCTCCATGCCAGCACTGGCTTCCTGTGCATTGGCACATCTGAGATATGCGTTCACCATGTAAACTCTCAACTTGAACCTTAATACGATGGGAAATACAGAGCACCGTTGCGTGCAGTTATTCATCCGATATAAACATCATATTACAACCCTTATGCTTGGTAAACACCCACGTGCTGTTATATATTGCCACGTGGTGCGTTGGGCCTTGCATATTCTCAAGTAATGATCTGAAGTCTTTGATCATAGTGTCAGGTACTTTCCATCATGGCCGTTTTGGGGTCCCATGATTTCGGGCTTCAAATATGACTGGGTAATCAGGGGGGCGGCCAAATCAGTACAGGAAGGGAGAACTTCACACATGGCAGCGCTCTTCTCCTGATGCTGAACGAGCGCTTGGATATTGAGCTCTCAGATTTCCCAGCAGAGGATTCAACGGTGAAAGGTGATTACTTGTGGCAGGTAGTTGAGATTGTGATAGTAGGCGTTCCAACCATCCTGGAGGTTCTTTATATGTGCTTCTTCATGTCTCGCGGCAGAATACTGTTGCAAGGCTCCGTATTGATGAATCTGTTCGTCCCAATGAGACATCAAGTGGATCTTCAGAATGTTGAAGTCAGCATTTCACTCCATGCAAACATCTATCTCGTGGCTGATATCTTTCAGTCAGGCGTTCATTTCGTGCCGCTTCTTGGACAGCGTCTAAATTTCAGCAATTCTTTTGTTGTCCACCTATCGCTTCTTTACCTGTTCTTTTCTCAGGGCATTGGCTTTGGCCTGCACCTTTTTGCGGGCTTGCCCAAGTAAGAAAACATCTTTGAAGTTGTGAAAATGATGCGAGGTGTGCTCTATGTAGCTCAATGATGTATCATCTTGAGATTTATATCGAGCATACATATCAAATTTTAACACTGCCCGTGTGCAGTCAATTGCATGATTGAATATGGGATGTTGAGTGGGGTTTCCGCCTCTTAGAGACTGGGTTGCAACTCCAAGCAGGTACTGGCTCATTTCCTTTATCTCCTTCCCATTCCATTGAGAAACTTCTTCCTATGACTTGTTTTTGTGCACAAGGTCATGGTAGGCAGGCACAGATGACCAAAATGCATTGTACTTGCTGAGTGGTTGGTGAGTCTTCAAGTAGTGAAAGATCCAGTTCTGGAGGTGGTCAAGCATACCGATCTGCATTGTATAAAGGAGGTCGGGCTTAAGGATGTCGGTCACGACACAGGGAATCTGTCAAAACACGTTGGATCCTCGGTGAATATGGCGCGACAAGAGTTCAGCATTACCTGCCTTGGTGTTGGCATCGCTGATCGTTCGATACAGGTTGTGCTCCCACTGGGGGTGATGCTTGTCTGGAGGGACATAATCTCCAAGTTAGTTCTTTGGACACTCGCACCAAAAAGAGACATGCTGCTCGAGATGATGTAGGTCGCTATACTCAGGGTAATCTGCAGGCCATGATGGTAAAACTGGTTTCCAATGCCTGAAGTTGCCATCTGCACAGAGAATGATGTAATACCCACTCTCGGCACTGGGATTGTGTTTAAAGGTAAGAGGCTGGAGTACCTGCCCGAGTACATTGTTCAGCACCTCTCAATTTGTTTGCCGCTACTTATCCGGCTGCTTCTGTGCAATATTGCTGTGCTTGATTGGAATCGGCAGGAGAGCGACCATTACTATGCTGTACGATGAGGGCATCTGGTGGATCTTCGAAGATAGATTGCCAATTGTCATTTATACAGGCCACTTTTTCATGTAGCCAGCAAAATTCAAAAAATGTGTTCCGTCGGGCATGATGATGAAGGGAACAAGTGTATCCCCCAGTCTGATCATTGACTAAACGTCAATTGGCACGATATTCTCCTGGAGTATGTCTCCTTCCCTGTGTCTCCCACCACTAGTCTACAGTGTGCATTTCGGTATACAGGCGTTTCAGTGATGTATCAATGATAAAGCAATGCTGAGGGACGTAAATGTGATGCTCGGTGTAGGCAGGCCACTGCATTAACCATCTCTTTGTCTTGTTGATGTCTCGACTCCAGTTTTGATAGCGCATTGGTGATTATCATTTTATCTCCTATCCTCGAAAGTGTGTCGTTCCCACTCCTCAGGAGCTTGATCATCCGGCATGCTAGCGTGAGCTTTTGGGTGCCAACACCATTTTTGAAGCATGGGAAACACAGAGCGGGGTTTTCTTCCCGCAGAATGTTGTCATAGCACGTCTTCATGCCTTTCTTCTTGATCCCACACTGCATATATTTGTACTCTTCACATGTCGCAAATCGGTTGTAGGAATTGATTTGTAGATTCCTCTCAAGGCAACCCTTAGGATCGTGTTCCCATGGCTTGACAATGTGACCAATTGGCGAAGCACCGGTGCTGGGGTATATTTCCGTCCGCGGCAGAGGAGGTGGCAGTGGTTCAGAGTCAGAGTCTGCGATGTTTTCAACTTGTTCTAGGTAGGGCAACACATCCAAGTTTTCAACTGAATCTTTGTCAGAATTCAATTCAGGACGCTGATCGGGTTCAACGTATCAGGGCGCTCTGCGAAAGTCAGATTTTTCTGGCGCACAACTTGAAGATGTTCAGGATGGTGTATTTTGATCGGTTTAAGTCGCCAGCTGTCTGAGTTGAACTTCCTTCGGCATGAAAATTCGGGGCAACGGAAAGGGGTCTTCTCTAGCATTGTCAACGACACGCGAGGTGCAGAGTATTCACTATAAACAGGGATGAAAGTTAGTACTAGGCCAGAGTAGCCTGGTGTGTATGCTCACAGTACGGTCCGTGGACTTATTGAGCCTCAACACCATTACAATGAGGTTCCTTTCACGCCAGGAGTAGCAAAAACGCTGCATGCATGATGTCCTATAATACTATGAATAAAATGAAAAAAATACAAAACCCATAAATAAAATAAACCCTGAGCAATCCTAACACCTCACGACGCGTGTAATCGTCAATGCCTGAGATGAGTATATTAGAACGAAGGAACTGAACAAAACAAGAACCCGACCAAAACCCGGACACAACAACCATCGCCTCCACTGCAAATCAAGGACTGGTTTACTCCTCCCCACTCAATCCATCTGGCCACTCCTCAGGGACAGGGTCATCAGGGAGAGGGTCATCATGGAGACTATCGCCACCTGCCGATTCGCCGAGCAGCTGCTGAGGCACATCCACATCCAAGCTGTTTCTGGCTTCCTCAGTGTTACACCTTTGGAACTGGTCACGGTTCCGGGGTCACGAGATATCACTCCATAATACTGTCAGGTGGTGAAGGAATAAGTTTCATCAATTAAAAGCCAGCACTATCGCCAAACCAATAACCACCATGCACCTGTCCCTCAACTACATCATCACCACCCACCCTTGGGTGTTGTCATACTGGTAGTGGTGTGTTAATACAATGCAAACACCCATCGTTATATTCCCTTTGGATGAAGATAATGAATGACACCAGCCATCGTCACCTCTATGTGAAGTAGCCTTCGATTGGCATTAGTTATGGCCGGTAGGATAAGCATACTTGGGCACGATACGAGGGAAAGCTGTTGAATGGTACAATGAGGAAGATTGTCCGGAAGACAACAGTTCGATGGATATTAATCAGTCTGGAAATGTATATCAGAAACATACAGTTGGTCCGGAATGACTGGAGGATTGGAAGTATACCATTCACTCGAAGGAAGTGCAAGCCGATGGGATATCAAAGCAAGGGGATTGGGGGAGGAAGAGATGGTAGTAATTTATCTAGAGAAAAGTGTAGTTAGAATTAGCAGTGAGAGTACAGAGAAAAGAGATATAAAGACCTCTCGATTCTCCGCTGGTATAGAGAGCAACCATCTCACAATGGAGAACAAGCCTCAACAATATATTCGGATTGGAAAGCTATTCCACATTTATTTTATCTTGATTACTTTCTGCACCTAAGTGAAGCATCGAAGTGAACCATCTATTCGTACTTGTATAAGTTCAATAATGAAGTCTGATAGCGAGACAAGATCTGGGATACTTAGAAGGGATACTTCTAGTTGGGTGTATCTTGGAGTCAATCCTCCTGGGTTACACTCAGCTGCTCGCACAGTTGGCACCGGCGGCCGACGTTTCTCAGGCATCACAAGCTGCAAATGCTCCAGCCCACTGTGGCGATGAGTCTCAGCAGTTTGTGGTCGTACGTGAGGCTACAAGGTTTGTGGCAGTGGGGCACGCGCCGGATGTTGTGGCCATGGGGTATGCTCGCGTATCTCATGGCCTTGCTCAGATAGATCAATTCACTAATCGTCTATCATGGAATCTATATTGTCAGCCGATGTATTTACGATCTCTCCCTGGCCAATTGTCCGAGGTTCTTTGCCATCATCCTCATCCTTATCCTCCTCCTCATCCTTATCCTCCTCCTTCTCCTTGTCCTCCTCGTCTTCACATTCCTTCTCTTTATCATCACCGTCCCTTTCCATCTCCACATCGCCATCCAAATCAACGCCATCCAGTGCGGCTACATCATCCTCCATGCGTAGATCCACATCAAGATCATGTTCTGAGTTATCTTCGCCATGCAACTCAGTAGAGTAGGTATCATCATCTGAGGAAATTGGCACAGCGGGCAATGCTTCCAGCTCTAAATATATGTGCTCGAGTCAACCCTCCATGTCCGAGTCTGCCTTATACATTTCCTTCTGCAACTGCAAAGCAACGGCATGAGAGATATCTTCTCCCCCTGGGGTTTGTGTAACAATACCTTTCCCTTTACCGTTTCCCTTCCCCTTTCCTTCCTTCATTGCCATCCCCTTCCGCTTCCCTTTCCCCTTCCATTTCCCCGTCTGTTTTCCCTTCCCATCCTGTGTTCCCTTCTCTTTCCCTGTCCCTTTCCCACTGCCCTGCATATCCTCCTCCTTACCCTTGCCGTCGTCATTACCATTGCCATCACTAGGACGGCTTCTTCCACTGCTCGGCACTCTGGGATCCACCCAGTTATCATCATCATCATCCTCCTCGATTGTCTCATCCCAAGTCAGTGCTCTAGTGGCGAGTATGTCACCTGGCTTGTACTTCCGGCAGCTGGGTGGCTCAATCTGTGCCCTGGGATCATTGCTACCGTACCAAGACAGACGCTCGCCGGTGCGTTCAACCTTCTCCGAGTTAGTTGTCTGCGGATTGGAGCAATCGACTTGATCACCGAAGGTATGGGGGTTGTCCCACCTCCGATTGTTTATTTGTTGGCGGGTTTTGTCAAACATTTGCCCCAGATATGAGCAGAAGGCTACCCTCCACTCCCAGAATGGCGATCTCCTGTTCCTGGGGTGCGGCCACATTACCTGGAATTGTGAAAAGTGGCGAGTTGTGGCTGCATCAAGAAGGATTATATCATAAAAGAGGTCCAATGCAATCTCATTCTTGATGCCACAAACAGTGTGTGTCCGTATAACTCCACCAACGTGTTCCGGGATGAATTCCTTTACACGGTCCCAATTAAATGACAGGCGTCAATTTATCACTGATCTCGGCATTTTTGCCCTATCTGGTGCCTTCCCATTTCCTTTGTGGCTGCACTTTGGTTCCATCGCTGTGAGTTGAAAATTAATCTACATCCGAGGCATAGGCATTATGATCCAGTTGCATGTAGTGGCAAAAAGCCCAGAGCAAACATACAAAGTTGTGTACATTATCAGGTGTGTTTTGGAACAAGAGGTGTTGTTTTGTGCAAGTCATGTGATGTAGCGAGAGTTGAGGATGCTGGCGGTGTGTTATATATGGGAGGAAAAGTGAATGGAGGTGTAGGCAGAAAGAAGGGATATATATAATCAAGTTCCTGCGATTTAATTCATATTCTGTGTTTTGTTGGTTAATGAACACAAAACAGCCCAGCCTTCATCTAACAAAACCACCAGGCACTTCATGAGTGAGGAGCCCTGAGACGAGATTTAGTACTCGCAGTGAAGACAGTTTGCGACGTTGGCTGATACTTTGCCATCAAATACCACATTCACTGCTCTGAACTCATGCATCTCGGAGCATACTGAGTAGTTCTCAAGTTGTCTGAACTGTGCAACCATGCAACACCAGTACCAACAACTAGCGGTGGGAAAAGCACAGGCAACTGATGTCATGGAATAGAGAATACATCATTGTTCGGTTTGCGATGCTACTAGCTCTGCCAAAGGGGGATTTCCACCGGGAAGCTGAAGAGATACACAATTGATGGTTTCAAGTATTGTGCTCAGAACGAGAGTAATACTATGATAACCACGCCAAGAAGGCATAAACACCCTTCAAGCTGTGCAAATAGGCCTTCCGATGTTGGTGTAACAGTGAATATCAATACTGAGTTTATTCTGATGATAGTTAACCCCATAATTGAATCCTTTTCAAGGGATCTCGTCAGCGAGTATTGTGAGGGTTTACAGTCTAGCGCGGTCAACACTGCACCTCCATTATTTGTCGAAACCCTCGCTGCTCATGCAAATAGTAGTGTACCATCGCCTGCGGTTGCATATGCACGCACAGGCAATTGTTCCTACATTCTTAACGTCGAACATCCAGATTTGACTATGCATTCCCCAATCCCTCTCATGGAACGAGTTCCGTAGCCTCTCCAATGGAAGATCAGTACTCCACCCCCCTATCTTCACTGAACAATTCTCGCTTTGCAGATATCATTGAACGTGTGACTTTCACCCTGTCCACTACACAGCGACAGTCGATAAATACTCCAACCGCCATGCCAGGTACAAGCAGTCGTAGCACACCAGCACCCAGAAGAACCTCAACACGTCGCATTGTATCCAGCCCCACTTCAGGCATTGCTATCACTCCCACTCCTCTCAGCAGTCTTGAAAACCTGCCTACCTGCACCTCTAATCCAGCAGCCCACACGATCATTACAAATCCACTCTGAATGCAAGCTACTGTCAAGAATCAGATACAGAGACAGTGGCAATTGCAACTGTAGACAGGGTCTACACCTCCGTCAATGGTCTCCAGCAGTCGCCGCATCCATCGATTTGGGGACAAAGACATGACGTGTCTTGTCTTTCCAACGGGCAGACTCCTGGAGCTTTACATGTGGAACTGACAGCCGCTTTATGAGTGCAAGCACCTTGGAGATTGTAAGGTATGCACCGCGACATGTTTCGAAAGTATTAACTGAAGCCCTACAATGACAGATACTAGAGCCGTATTGGAACACCACTATACAGCAAAACAACATTTGGTCCATGGCATATGAGGTGGGCAGAAAGAAGATCTTGAAAGAGGTATGCTACAGCAACGGCGCACGTTGAATATTACATGCTCCAACTGGTACCAGGTTCGATCACAACTCGATAAGGTTACATCCCATTTTATTCAATCAGCAAGGGACAACATACCAGAGCTTTAAGATCTCCAGCCCTTGGACTCTGCCCTGGAGCGTTTTGAATTTATTGATTCCCTTCTGGGAGACAATCGGTATCTTGTTCCTGAAGCAGAGCGTGTAGAAAGTGGCGTACGTGGCGCAAATCCAACACAGAGAGAGTCAGATGCTGCCAACGAATGGCCAGTGTCCACTTCACTCGCTGGCAGCAGTTATCCCACGGTGTATCTGTATCAAATTGTATCATTGGGCGAATAACCGTGGTAGGCATGCTGATAGATTTCATAATTCCATGATTCACAACAAGGACGTTCATATACCCTTGCCACTGATCATGTTTACCTGCACCGATTTCTGCCATGCTCTCCTGGAGTGGCAAAAGAACAAACGTATTCATCCGAAAGCGCCCAAGTCAAAGCTGAAAGCAGACAGACCTGATTACTTGAACTACTTCAATTATAACAATGACGGTGGTACGAACACATTCTCCTGCGGTGCAATGGGTTGCAAGTTGTTAACCTCGCCTGGCATTGCAGACACATATACATTCTTGAGAAATACCTGGAACACACTACCAGAGAGCTACCAACAGAGGGTGTATACAAACCCTCTTGCTACAGTCCAGTGTCAGATCCAACAGGTGGAGAACCCAACGCCTACCGTCGTCATCAGTGTGGAAGCAGCACATGTTTACAATGCTATTCTTCTTCACTATTTTACCTCTAAAGTGGCGCTTGAGCAGCCTGAGATCGGAAGCATTCACCCAAACATCCCAATAGAGAACAATTGCACTGATAACTGACCGCATTACGGGATGCCAAGGGGCAGTAGGTATTATGACAATGAAGGGAACGAAAGTGACGAGTGCGATGCCATCCCCACTTCCAGCAGGCAATGACGGCCTGCGACTGAACTTGGGAGGTTTGCCCTGGGAATCAGTGATGTCGACGGTTCTGAGGGCAAGGATGGCGACATTGCAGATGCGGATGCGGATGAGGTGGAAGCAGTATTGCAAGCCGCTGATGGATCAACGTAGAATGTGGAGAGCAGCAGGTACAGTAGGTTTGACCTGTGAACCAGTGATGTCGACGGGTCTGAGTGCGAGGATGACGACGATGCGGATACAGATGCGGAGGGAAAACCACAGCAAGCTGACAATGAATCAACACAGAATGTGGAGGACTGTGGGCATAGTACTAGAGAGTGTGAACATTGGACAGTATATTTCAGACAGGCAAAATACAACAATGGGAAAGCAAATTCAACGGCAAGTGATGTATTTGAAGCGAAGACTATTGCAATACGTTGCAAAATCCCAAACCTGAACATAAATGAGAGTGCAGCATGTGGCTATCGGCTGAAGAAAGGCATAAACATCGCCAGGCGTTGTGTAAACGACTATAGCCGAACTGCAGCCCCTGCAAAGAGTGTAACACATGTCTCCATCTAATGGTGCGTATACCGCACTGTATCCCGGGCGCAAAGTAAAGGAGGTAAGTATGCAACAGGAAGTGTGTAATTCTTTGTCACAGGGTATGAGGTTCCGACAGAGCCGTCAGAGCCGTCCGGAACACCCGGGTGTTTCTGATGGAAATTAGGGTTATTGCTAATGACTAAAGAGGTCAATAGTACTGTTATGAGCTCACGCATTCGCACGACGCATTGATTACCCAATATACAGGACCAAATGTTGTTGACGCTCAGTTGATGCTCATTTTCAGAATAGGGCAATGACCGTGTCACTTTCTTTTTCGCCTATAAAGGCAGTCATTACACCCATTACACCTAGCCACACCTAGATCACATTGTAATTACCTGACTTAGAAGACTAAAAATCGTTGACGCTTGGTTGACGCTCAGTTTCATGATGGGGTAACGAACAGCTCAGGTATTGTATTTCTTGAAAAGGCCGCCAATATATTGTATATGAAGTAATACCACAAATCAACCCTGAAATAACCCAAGATGCAAATGCAAAAATCGATGACACTCGGGTGACACTGCTTTTCAGAATGGGGCAGTGACCATGTCACTTTCTGTATACTCTATAAAGGCTGCCAATGCAAGGGTTATGCTAAATAGCGATTAAATCACTTCACCATTTCCATACTTACAAGACCAAAAACCCTTGGCACTCCATTTACACTCATTTACAGAATGGGGCAGTGACTGTGTCGCTTGCTGTTTTGTCTATAAAGGCTGCCAATACAACGGTTATGCTAGATAGTGAAGTAATCACTTTACAATTACCATACTTACAAGACCAAGAATCATTGACACTGCGTTGACGCTCCTTTCAAGATGAGGTAGGGAGCATGTCCCTATGATTTTTGCCTATAAAGCCGGCCACTACTTCGATTATGTATAACCCTGACCAAATCAATTTTCAATTACCAGACTTACATGACCTGAAATTGTTGATGCTACGTTAACGCTCATTTTGCCATGGGCATATCCACATTATCCAATTGATTGATTTTGCATAGTCTATTATTCACATTGTTTCGGCAGCCTTTCTAGTATTTTCATTGTCTTTCTTTCTGATCACTACATTGTGCTTTAACAATACATATAAATATATCCTTTAAAATATACGTTACAGTGTCTGCTAATTGTAGATGATAATACATTGAAAAATCCCGTTCCTTTCGATCAATTGTCGTCAACACTTACAGGTTAGCTCAATTGGCTGCTCTGGTCTTCAAAACGGATGATGGCTGCATTACCACACAGCAGATAGTGTACTAACCAGTGGATCTTCACTCATCAGTCAGCATATCTTGATCAAAATCTGTATCGTACTGGCTATCCTGGGCTGATGAATCAAGAGTAAATAATTCAGCACCGGAAAGAGATGTATGTGAATATGTATACCCGGCCAGCCCGATGTCGATTTTGGAACATTCAGCTCTGGCATTGGTTCTGGGTAGCACAAGTGGCATTCCGGGCAGAGGTGGCATAGCAGGCAGAGGTGGCATTGGCTCTGTAGTCATCTGTCTGCACCACTCGGGTGGAGGTGTGCCTGATCTTTTGCATCTCAAGTGTGTCTGGGGATTCATTGCGCTGACATGGGGGCAAATAAGGCATCCGTCTTTTGGATTATGACGAAGCACCACCGGGTGTCTTTCTATTTCAGCCTTCACCGTTTCATGCCCAGGAAACTCAACACCCTGCTTCTTCTCTTCTCGGACTTCGGTGCGAGGTTTCTTGATCAGATACTTCATATCCTCTATTGCGGCATACAAAAACCCCCAGTTGGCCATTTTGGGCATATTCAACGCAAGGCGCATGTTTGACTGTTCCAGCTGTACATGACCTCCTTGTCTTGCCATAGTAGCAGACATGTTGAAAACCTACATGAAATTACTTGCTGCTTGGAACAATGAGATTCAGCTAGTACCTCAACCATATACGCTACCGTTGCCCTCCTCTAAGGTGATGAACGCCTCCTTTATCCACTCCCAGGGATGCATATCACAAAATTCGTACCCAAATATCCCTGAGCTGGCAACATCATGATGGTCGATTTAACAGATCGTACGGACAAATGCCATCCTCAACCATGGAGGTTTCCTGTTACAGGCGTTGATGAATTGGTCAGGAGGCTCTCTATGTACACCCGGTGTACATTATACGGTTAATTGATGGCCATTCACCATGGTATGGATATACCTATATCCAATTGCATGCTGTTTCTTATTCTTGCTACTTCTGGTCATACGGATGATTTTTAAATGTGCATCCTGGGTCATATGTTTGGTGGCAGCATTAACAGTGTCATGGTGAACTAACTGGTGTCCGAGATCTTGCTGTGTGCAATGGTGACGTATCGGTCGAATCGCCCATCGTTCAGCTCCATTCTGTTCCTGTCACCCCTTGCTGAGGTGTTTGTGAATCCATGATTTGGTAGTGTGGGACAGGAGAGGAAGATGATAACGAAATGATGTGGGAAGTCTTCCGGAATATACATTTTGCTTCATATCCGAATGGCATAAGTACCAGCCAAGTTGTGCGTTGTCCTCAAGTTAAACCCTGCTGCATATGGCTGCAAGTTGCAGGGGTTTCCCGCCATCCTGTGACCAACAACAAGTTGGTCTAATGTTGCTAGTTTGTTAAGAGGAATAAATTGCGGTGTATGACAGCCAAGCTTGCAGGAATGTCAGATTTGAATAGGACATTCTTCGAGGAAAAGGATGTCTGCTGATGCTTGGCTCAAAAAATCCTTCAGATAATACATGAAACTGGCACTAACAATCATGTCATATTGTACAGTTAGCCTAACTATTCCCGCTTTGTTGACTGTCACAAGCCACATTTGGCTGTGTTCAAGATGATTTAACATACCAACCTTGACATAAAAGACGCAGCTTGCCTCCATACTGTCCATATCTTGCAACATCCAACATCACACCCAACAACAAAGTCAACACAAACAAAAATGGACAATGATCCGAAAAAGAACTTTTCGCCACTTCTGGCTGGCAAATTGGGCAAATCGACAAAGCATTTCACAAGAAGACGTCAGTAAGCAGATGAGGTCAAGAGCAGCTTGGAAGTCGAAAGAGTCCAAGCCCTTGGGGCATTGCGCAGCTTGCGATCCAAAAAAAAGCTTGCAGCAGAAAAATGACAAGAAATGCACTTCATACGCAATGAAGAGAAAGAGAAATGGATCGAGGATTATGTTGAGAGAGAAACTGTTGGCGCAAGACAGCCAGTTGGAGACGCAGAGGCAGCGATTAGGCAGGAGCAGGAAGATACAGAGAGGGCAGAAAACATGCGACTGATGACCATAATGCCCAAAAAAATGTTTCACGAGATGATGATTGCTATTGGAGACAGTCTGAGCGATATTGCACTTTCCAACAATGGGGGGATTGGGGAAGATGAAAATAATGAAGAGACAGTGGAGGGCAAGCTGAGTGAAGATGACGAACCTGGCTGGGTGGCGGGCACAGTATCTAAAACTATCCAGCAGTGCATTAAGAGGTTTCGGTAGAAGAAGATGAAGCTTGATGAACTGATAGAACCAGGATGGGGTGATGCAGCCGATTACTTTCGTGGACGAGATAAGCTGTACGGCATATTCGCATTGCGGGTTCCAGCTGTCGTGAAACTGCAAACAGATCATGATATAGCTGCACCTGCTCTCACAACATTTGGAGAGTTTATGGAGTGCCTTAATATTGTCCCCAGAATGTGGCAAATGCCGCAAGGGACTTCTCATCCAGGAAGTAGTCATATAAGGCTAGGTTCTGGGATGCCACAGTCAGACACAGGTACACCCATTCTTGCACTGGCCATAGAGCTTGATTCATTACCTATGCCGAAAGCGAAACTTGTTGATCCCATATGCTGTTACCCCTGCATTGAGCCTCCTCAGCTAACCGCCATAGAGAGATCAGATTTGGACAAAGACATGGTGACGGCTCCTGCATTAGCAGAGGTCAAGATAGGCAAATTGTCATTTTTGACATCATATCTTGGTGAAAAGCACTGTGTACCAGTTTTGCTACATGTCTGGTTTTTCTAAATTTTAGTGACCAAATTGTAAACATAATTGTTCTTCTATAAATGTGCAAGGGTTGAACGCACCATGCGAAAGTGCTAGAATCAAAATCGGGTTGCAAGATAGCCAATTAGCTCAATTTTTGTTTGCAGATTGGTATTTAGTGAAAATGCAAATGCAAAATTTGTGATGAAATATACTAACAAAATTTAAGTGAGTGATGTCATATGAGTCATAGAAGAAGCGGTCAGTGCTCCATAAGCATCTGTCTGCATGATGACCGTCATGTGGTATTCACCCACGGATCCAACTCCATAACTCTCCATACAGACCTGGTACACATGCTTCAGATAGTTGAAATTGCTTATGGTACCTCTTGGATATCTAGGACAAGGAGCTGGATGAGGAAAGGTGAGGAAGTCGAGCTATAGTAATCAAAAATTAGTAAAAAGATCTACATGCCATTAAGTGCTGGCCGAAAGCATGGAAATCTGATAGGGCAACATTATCTCTCACTCACATAACATGGATGGAGGTCGATTAAAAATCTAGAGGCCACAGAACGTCTAGGTGCAATCCACAACACTTAGAGACGCAATAGTAGATGTCAATAACGAGGATATGATTTACTGCATACGATGATTGAGTGTAGGAGGGCCGTTTGTCATTTCCCCATCCTAAAAATAAGCGTTAATGGAGCGTCAATGATTTTCAGTCTTTCACATTCGACAATCAAAGGGCTACATTGCCACATTACTCCAAAGTGAATGTGCTTGTCAGCGTTGTAGCTAAGAATGTGATTGACAGACTCGTTGCCCCATCCAAAAAATAGGGGTGAACAGAGCGTCAACGATTGTTTGACTTGAATCTTGGACAATGCTATGGTTGAGTGGCGACATTCACTCGTAATTGTACTACTGGCCGCCTTTCGAGTCAAATATGCTTCTGACAACATCATTACCAAGTCCTAAAACTGTGCTTCAACCGAGCGTTAAAGATTATTGGCCTTGCATCATGGAAAATGCTAGGGCTGTGTGGCAACATTAACCAATAATTGAACAATCAGCCACCTTTCTAGGAAAAAACGCTTGTGACAACATGCCTACCATGGCCTAAAAATGAGCGTCAACAAAGCATCAACAGGGCGTCAACGATTGTTGGCCTTGTATCATGGTATATGCTGTGGCAGTGCAGCGACATTGACCTATAATCAAATAATTGGCCACCTTTCTAGACAAAAACACTTGCGACAACAATGCTAGCATGTCCGAAAAATGAGCATCAATGGACCGTCAACAATAGTTGGCCGTATCTCATGGAAAATGCTATGGGTGACTGGCGACATTAACCCATAATGGAATGATTGGCCGCCTGTTAAGGCAAAAATGCTTGCAACAACATCGTTCCTGTGTCCTAAATCTGAGCGTCAACAGAGGGTCAACACAGGGGCAACAGAGCGTCAACGATGCATTAATGGAGTATTAATGATGCATCAACGGAGTGTCAACAACTTATGGTAATGCAAGTTTCATAATCCAACGGCTGTGCATCGATATATACCCATAATCACCATATTGGCCGCCGTTGTTGGCAAAAATCCCACTGACAATTCTGCTACTGCCTCGTAGAAATATGTGTCAGCAGAGTGGCAAAATGTTTCGTGGGGTTCAGTCACTTTCACTACAACAAAATGCCTTTGGTCGTTCCTACATGCCATTCTTAATGGTCAGTCTTGTTAGTATGATCCCATATACAACTTAACAACTATGCATTCGGTGTCTCACCAGTCTTGCTATTGTCTTGCATGTAGCTCAAGTGTCAATATTTAAGCACCAGCATTCTACTCAATAATAATGTCACCTTTCACAGTTTCTCAACAGGAATAACACAGTCTCCAACTTCCAACAGCCAGGTCAGATTCGCAATCTATAAATACCACAATGCTAGAGGTTATGATTTCTTCCAAAAATGAACGAGTCTTGATTCATGATTTGACCGACCTTAGTTTACAACTCATATTCGACACTTGGTAGGCTTCAATGAATTTTGACTAGAAACATCCTATAGCTTGAAACGATTCTAGACATGCGCCTTGATGGTGCTTCTATTTGCACTGCAGAATTGAGAAGACCGGCAGCCCTGGCATCATATGTATCGTCTGTTATCCAGTTCTTTGCCATCCATCGAACCATGAGCCCAGCTACACGTGGAAACACTTGCTAGCAAAAGCGTACATTGCAAAGTTAGGTGAACTAACAGAGTTGGAAGTTTCTGAATTGAAAAGTACAACCATTGACGGAACAGCATTGGCCTCATGGAAGAGACAAGGCAGTCGGGGTAGTATAATTGTAAGATCGCAAAAGAAATTCATATTCGACAGTTTCGTCTTACTTAGATTGACTTCGTTGACAGACACAATGGTCTAAACTGGCAGCAAAGGGCTTCCCAATGGCCGAATTTCACCATGATACCTGGAATCGCTACCTCATGTTAGAATTTGTTACAGCTTACATTCCATGGAACACTACCTCAAACCTCGAGCTACGATGGTCATATAATGCATTACGCAGCATGCTGGTGCTTCCATCTGCCAGCACCCTTAGCAACCCTGGCCGGGATGAATACTTACTGAAAGTGGATTCAATTAAGAAGCAATTGCAGTCAAGAAATAACGTTAGATTAGCTTCAGATGGGTAGACAGCAAGGAACAAATTGGCAATAACATCGGTCATAGCGTACTATCGGTATTGAAACTGGGCGTTGCCAGAAGCACAACTCACATTCGCCATGGTCGATAACCTGATCTTTCCCTAAGTTGAATACTAATCAAGATTACTAGGTCAAGAGTCAACAGAGTGGAGCAAGGCTAGCCATATATTTGAAGGAGATTCTGGATCGTTTTGAGCTTACCAATGGCTGTTTACTACGAATTATGACAGACAATGCATCTTCCAATTACTCGATGCCTCGGGAACTGCAATCAACCCTTGATTCATCAGGTATCCTGAGGCCTGCAACGAGAAACCACATACCATGCATGGCGCAAGCTATTCAGCATGCTTTGGGTGCATTCCTGAGCAGTGTCGGGGTGAAAGGCCCCACCAAATCTTGGGATGCCGATGAGCATGATTAGCAATTTGGAGAGAATGTAAGCACAGACATTGGGAAGAGTCAAAAACTGCAAAAAGAGGGCAATACTAGAATCAACATGGTGTCAGCTATGTGGCTGGGTTGGGCAAAGATAATTGGGAAAGTATGTATTTCAAGACATTCTGAAAGACCTCAAACTGACATTCATATCGCAGAGAATACTGGCTGTATTGATTACACCGACTCCTGGTCATCGAAACGACTTCATTGACTGTGAAAAACCCAAAGTATTAATTGCAGCACTACCTATTATGGAGGTGAAAATACAGTGGAATTGGATACTGGAGTTGCTTGAGCGAGCCTACTGATCACCAGAATTCACTCATAAGTGGCTTATGAATCCAAAATACTGTGAATACTAGCCACTCATCCCAACGCAGGATGAATAGACCGTCATCAAGTATGTCATGGAAGTTTTCAGGCCATTCCAATACTGGACCCTGTGGATGTCGAAAAGGCATACAGTTACCCTGCATCATGTCATCACTCTCTACAATGACATGTTCAATCACATGGATGCAATTATACAAGCTTTGGCTAAGATTACGACACAATGGAAGGAAGACTTAGTCTTCACTGTGAAGGTTGGCCACCAGAAGCTGTCCAAATATCATGCTGAAGTTACTCCAACGACCGCACAGCTTCTCATTTCAGCGCATATCCTTGATTCTTTCCGGAAGTTGCGCTTATTCAGAAAGTGCGACAAGGCGATGGATATGAATCCTGAAAACGAGACGTCTTATACTATCCAATACCCGGAGGCCTTTCTGAAATATGTGGAGTATGAATACTTCCCCAAACATCAACAAATGTCTGTCATTAAACCCGATAATCCTCAGCACAGCAACTTCTTGCCCTCTGCAAAGGCTTCTGGATATGGTCAATCATCTTTTGATCCATATGATATGTTCTGCGATGATGAAAAATATTGAATACCTCAATGGGTAGCAGAATCGACACCCGGACAAAACGATTGTGCAGCATGCTTATTGACTGCCACATGGATTTATTTGAATTCTCCCCCTGAATCACCAAAGAACTACAGGCAAGTTAATCCAAATTTAATGATTGCCACCCCGACCACATGGAGATTAGGAGTACATTTTGGTTACCGGATATCACTGACTGATGGCACCATCACAATAAAACACACTCAAACTACGCCGATTTCTCCAATGTGCCTTGTGGCATATTTTCTCCTTTACCACAGTGTGTCGGGGTGAAGGCCAGTTTTTCCCTTGGGCGAGATGATATTGGCTTAAGACAGTCTAAAATCACTGCGGAGACGCTTAGAGAAAATGTCATAGTTAGGCAGTCTGCTGGGGCCAATACCGCAATATTGGCAGGCAATTGTGCACCATTGGATACCGGAGAAACTGAAAATGACTTGGAATTGAACAAAGAGGAGGACGAATGAAAATTGCACAGAATGGCCAATGTCCACGACTTTTTGGAAATGTTGGAGGGCAGCCAAAATCTATGTGCTATGCAGAAAGAATCTCATGTTGAACACAAGGAAATGACAGTGGTAGGATACATTGCAGATTCCAAAGAGATTATCAAAGCATTATGGTAAAACTTCCAACATGATGGTGTGGCTGCATTTAAATTGTCAGAAGATCACCATTGCCACCAGCTTTGTCCGCGAAGGACTTCGCTGGAAGACGAACTGAAGTATTAAACGTCTACAGAATCAGAACAATCAAATGTCATCCATCCGACTGTGATGTGGATAGCGCACCCGAAAGCATTTCCGACACCGACAATGGACTTAACTGGAAAGGTGATTTGGATAATCGAAATGAGAGCAAAGACGACTGTGATGCAGACAATGAATCAGACATTGAGCCATGCAGTGACATCAATGCTTCAGAAAGCCCAGAGGGCTGCATTGTGTGTGCCACCCTGAATGTTCCTAGATTGATTCAGCCAACACAGAAGTCAATGAATCAGGCTGAAAAATGATTGGCTACTGTCAGTGCAACAGAAACAGGAAGGAATCAGGGAAACACGAAAATGTAGGACAGATTGGGTCAATATGTTTTCAACAGGTTCTATATGTTGGTTGACTGAGAATTACACTTATATATTATGGGAGAATAGTGAGCAGTCACATGAGGATATTTGTTCATAACGAAATCTGTAGCTGGCAAAATGCAGTATTCAAACGCATGTATCAATTTTGGTAGAATGAGAGAGGCCCGTGCAAGAATATTTCTGGGCTGGGCTTTGCCAATAGGCTGATTCTCAACTGGACAGAATGGCACTAACAGAATTCAAATAATTACTTCTACCGTGATCAATTGCAGCAGAAAATAAATATATAATACGTTAAAATCAGCATCAACATAGCATCAATGATTTTCAGTCATGCATCCTGGGTTATCAGACTACCGTTAGATTGCAAAACGTCATAAAGGAATTTCTGGCCGCCTTCATTGGTAAACCAGGTTAAGGTACCCACTTTGCGCCATCCTGAACATGATTGTAACTAGAGCATCAACGATTATTGGTCATGTATCTTGGGTAATCAAGGTGGCAACTGGTTACTGATAGTCATAAACATTGTATTGATGACCTTTATATGAAAAAGAGAAAGTGACATGCTCCCTGCCCGATCTTGAAAATGTACGTCAACAGAGCATCAACGATATTTGGCCTTGCATCATCCTTACTCTCAGCGCAATGTGGTCTTTATATTCTATATATGTTGTTTTGACTGGTTTTGTAGGTCAATAGGCTCAACAACACTTGGTGGTAGCTCTGTAAATGAAATCGATTATTACTGTCCAGGAGGATGCGGCGGAAATATCTCATACATGTTTGCCTTTAGAGGCTGCCATATTCTTGTTTTTGAATGCTTGTGGTCAACTGCCACTGATATAACTGAAGAAGCAAGAGCAAAAATTGTTTATGCTCGGTTGATGCTCATTTTCAAGATTGGGTAGGGAGTGTGTAGTTTTCTCTATGGTCTAAACAAGCGGCCAATACTGTCTTCCTGAATACGTGCAACCTGTCGCCCTCCAGATTACCCAAGATACACAACCAACAATATTTGATGCTGCGTTGACGCTCATTTTCAGGATGTGGCAGAGCCCGTGTCGCTGTTCGTCTTAATCATCACGGCACGTAATGCATCAAAAGCAGTTAGCTACATACGAATGTCAACATTTTGCGTTCAACAGTAGTATATGTGAATGCGACTATAAATAGTCAAACCAAAACGCACAACCGGAGATTGGAACGGACGGATTGGGCCAAACCCGGTAACACCAGCGGGTTCATGGGTCCAGGTCCGAGTTTGGCCTGCCAAGAGGCAGCAGGTCGGGGTGTTGGACAGGTCTGGAACAAAACTGACCCGTTTTTGCGGTCCTGACCCAGATTTCTGGCAGGTTACCAATACCCATTGCTAACACTATGCGAGGGACATACCCAAAACGATGGTCTTTGTAGAACATGTGTCCGCAGGTATGCATGAAGTTTACCAACTAAGGTGGATACTATCAGCCTGTGTTCGGGATGCAAATGTTGTTCTGCCTTGCCACAGTGAAGCATCCGCTTCCCAAAATAGAAAAACTCAACAACTATTTTGATAACGAATTAACAGGCTGTCGGTGTGCAGATCGGCTGTGGGAATGGGTGTCGATGTCAACGATGTGGCACAGGTTGCGGAGTGGGGGTTTCCCCTACATGCTACTCTTGACGACCTCTGGCAACAGTTCCGTCAATGTACCCAGGATCCAAAGCTCTCTGAACTGGCTATTTGCTGCTATCAACCATCAACAAGTGTTGATTGGGGCGTCGGCGACTGCCATCTGCTCGAAGGTGTCCAGACATACAATAACCCAGCCGGTACAGATACTCAAGCTTTCTCTAACCACGTATATACCTGAGAGAAACTGGATGTGGTCAATGTGGTGCGGAGGAAAGATAGCAAGCAAGACCCTTCGTTTCTTTGGTGGGTTTCTTCAAGGGTCTGCCATAGAAGGACCCCTTTATATTTGCTCGACGCGGATGAGAGATAGGAGCCAATTTCTAGTGGGACTCAATTCAGCAATAATTGTGATGTGTGTGTTTCAAGGGTGGCGGATTGCAGTGGACCAGGGAAATTACTCAGTGTTGATATCACCTTAACTTAGCCATTCAGGGTGCCTTAGAAGCGATCCCGGCAAACCAGGAACATCGCTGAATCCACCTTGAAGCAGAGAAAATCTATCAATGAGAAGTTACAACATTGATGCCTTCAGCGTTGCAACACTTTGGCTATGGGGAATGGTGAACAATGGTTTTTTGCCATTCTCGAGGATGAGTGGCCAGTTAGCGAACTCCAGCGGAGCAAGATAGCGGAGTTCTCTCATGAAATTAGAGACAGGCAGTCACTCTTTGAGCGATTTGGTAAAGGGTATCACCTTGAACGCTTAATCATAGACCAATTCGTCGAGGAGATTGTCAACTTCGCGATTTCGGAGTCTGCCAATCGCCCACCTGCACCTCCTCAAATGATCAGCACAAATGGCACCACAAACACAACAGGACCTCCATCTCTACACTGCGTTCTGGAGCACCAGTTAACTCCCATCATGACACCAAGTATGGGTAGAGCCCGGAGTGGTGCCACCATCAGCAGACAGAGGACTGCATGGGTACTGGACTGCGATGGCAGATTGGAAGAGATTAGGGCACGGATTCGGGAGAAAGAAGCCAGGTTGCACACATTAAGAAGCCATGGTTCAACATGGCGGGAGTGGAGTAGCTTCTTCTATCTGTCTCCACAGTCGCAGATAAGGGCAGAAAATGAGTATTGGTTTTTGAAGGCTAGGGAGTATTACTGGGTTAACAAGTATCATCCGCCTCAATCCAGATTGGCTGGGCTTAGAACCCGTGGCTGAACTGATGACCAGAAGCAATGATGGCTTCAGTTGGCGGATAATACTATTATTCCATTATCATTAAAGCAATTGCATGTACTCTTATACATCTATTCTGGCCTACAAGCAATCACTTAATCAAAATTACATAAATAATCGAAGCGTCAAGATAGCTTTAAAAACAGAGATCCATATCTTTCTCTGCTTCCATGAAAAAGTCCATAAGATCGCCATAGTAAAATCCTCCAGGTGGGCTAGGATCTGTGACATTAATATCATTTAAGTCCAGGTTATTCTCCTGGTGCCTTTTGGCTGATCCCATTCTGGCTGCCAACAATTGAGGTATACCATCATTCAGATCAGGGATTGTGAGTTTGAGGTCTCATATACTGTTCTTCATGTTGAGTGCAACCAAACCTTGCACCCATTAATCTATCATCCGACTGATGTAAAAAGGGTCTGTGGAAGACTCTACGGTATGACAGCCTGGGGTGATCAACAGGACCTACTGCAATTGGCCTATATCTATATAACCAAGTGAGTAGGTTAAGAGTAATATACGTTCTCACTGTAGAGGCGTTCAACCAGATGCCTGATGTCCTCCCAGGCTGGCAGTTCCCCATGGTGGGTCCCATAGTCTGGGGCTCCAGTTGCTCTCGCCATCATGGGTTTTGCCCGCCCGAAGATCAACATTTACCATGCAATACCCTCACACTGAAATCGATTGGATGTGGGGTTTCCCCATGGGTTGTAATCATCTTTTATATAACACACTAACTGTTCGTTGAATCGATCCATCTCAATCCACATTCCCTCCAACCCACTAAGATTCAGCACTCAATGATTCAACCAAACTCGTTTAAGGGCTTCGGACCATGTCTTTCGAATTTCTGCAGACCAATCAAAAGACTCCATCGTGTAGTTGCTGTGACATCTGCCATGAACCATTATCGCAGGCATCTAAATCTGCTTGACTATTCTCTCTGAATCTCCTTGAGCGACAGCTTCCCCAAGTGCTCTATAAATCAAGCTGTGCTGTAGTAGCAGTACCGCATTCTGCAGTAAGAGATCCCGTTCTGCGATAGTCTTTTCTTTAAGGTTAAAATAATCACTAGTAGGAGGGATCCACGTCTTCACGACTTCAGTTATAGTTGTGCACCAGTCTCAAGGTGTCTTTCGGGTCTGCATCTTATGAACTGACCCGAATTTGATATCTGCCAGAATTGCAACAATGATTACTGCATCCGTTACATGCCTGAGTAGGGCGTCCACAGGGTAAAAATCCATATATCCAATTGTGCTAAAGACTTTGGTTCTTCCAAACATTCCTCGAAGTCTCTTTTGCAATAACCGATTTTGGCAACCATCCAATCTGCCATGAGTGTCGTATATTGTTCTGCACGCTGCCAAGCGCAGGTGAAAAAGCCCTTCTCGCACATCAATGTCAATACACCCTTCTACTGCACATGAAGCCTGCAAGAGACCTAACAGATATCGGCATAACCCATTGCAATCTATGGCCAGCTTTCGCATTCTCAAAAGACTTAAAGCATTTTAAAGACCCAAGCCGCTGAACAGTCAACTGTTCGCCTGATATTGGCATGAGGAATTGGTCTCCAAGTTTATCAGTATCCAAGTCTAATTCATGTATAATGGCATCAAGAATTTCAGAGTTTCCTGATATTGATGCTGCGACCAGCTCAAACGCCTTCATTGGCGCAGCATCTATCCTTGCAAGAAAAAGTTGATACACCTCTGGTGGTTCAAGCAGAAGCGATTCCTAGCCACTGCGGTCATCCTTCGAACCCATTTCAGCACCTGCTTAGCTCTATAATGTTTCGCAAATCATGGCCTCGGAAATCGGGCACATACCTGTGCGGCCTGATGCAAACAGAGGTGCCAATACATCAGGAGCTGTGAAATTACCAATTTCCTTCAATCAAATCCACCACTGTACCAGTGTCAGAGTATATGGGCGCGATTGATCCCCCGAGTGGGCATCAAGTAGATTAGGATGTTGCTTACCCCGGGATACTGTTTGTTGATTCTGTGGCAATCGCTTGGCCAGGGATCACCTTGCTGCATCTTTCGGATGACCACAGCGCCCATGGCATTTTTGTGTTGAATGTATTTATGCTGAATTCGGTTGTTTGGAACTTTGCTATATAGATTGACGTTATCGTATAGCAACATTAACAGCTGGTTACGTACTCAGATTCTTCTCTTCGCCAATTCGCCCTGCACCACAATCTCCAGGCTATAGAGAATAGGACTATAGGCGCTTGATATACCTAAAGGTTGGAATTTCAACTATCACGCATTTAGGAACCCGGAAACCAACAGGTAAAAACCCAGAGTAGTCTATATTCAATCAACTGCGCCCCCGGCCTGCAATTCCAGACACCAATTACCTGTAGAATACTGGCAAGCTGTGAATTGGCATAATGGAGCAGGCTTATTGCTACAACGTATATCATCTTCCTCTCTTCCAACGGTGCAGGACTGACTAACCACCAGTTGTCTTCCATGTCCCCGACTGCACTGCAGCCAGTATAACGCCCTCTGGAACGGGCAGGGCAATCTGCAGTCACAGCTGTAACCCACACAATTGTTCCACCTGCTCAGTTGTAGCAGGAGCTGCTCACAGGAACGCTTCCCCGATGCTTCCAAACTCCAGGCTCTCCAAATTGACCTCCACGCACTCTGCCGCCACACGCTGGAGTTCGTGGTGTTTACCAATGCAATCGAGTTCTGTCTGGAGCTTGTTGAATGTCACTTTCTGGGCCAATATCCTCATATGAGAGTCGTATGTCAACCCAAATAATGATTTTGTGTGGTTTGCCGCAAAGAGCGATTCCACCAGCTTGGTAAACACACCCCAAGAGCAAAGCATTATTCCAGTTAGGTCTTTGATATTGTGCGTCTGGGAATCACACATAGCTACAGAAAAGATTCAAACCGACATCAAACCATGCATCTTCATAAACTGCTGAACTTTCCGAATCCTTTAGTTGATGCTTCCTCTCATTGTTGTGGCATCGGGCCCCTGCGGTGGCATGTTGTTGGATTCAACATGAACAATGCTGAGGAGTAGCGTGAACGGATGACTGATATACCATCCTGATCTCAATGAAAAGCAATGTCTACCATCACAATCCACTTAGCATCACTTCCGACTTGCGTCTTTGTGACCTGCATTCATTCCACTACCATGACTTCCACCATGTCCCAGTGGCAATGTTTGAGGTGTTAGCAGCCGGTTGATCATCAGAACCAAGCAGGCAATGTGATTCAGACCTTTTGACTGCCCAAAAATGACCGGCCTAGTGGGGACCAGCAACACGATGGCTTCACCTCGTATTTGCCCTTTCAAAACACAAACAATCTCACCAAATGGGGCCCACCATTTGTCAGTTCTGAGGGAATTGACTATGCTTCTGGAATGATTGCATTCCCACGTCGTGCTTCTTTGTGATGGGGTTAAGTGCGAAACTTTCACCAACACACCAAACCCTACTGTCCTCAAGCACCATTACTTCCGGCTGAACCTCTCAGCTCTTTCTCACCACCAACACGCCTGCCTGCGATGTCTCACTATTCACAATTTGATCCCCTTTCTCCAGTCGCTTCAGGCAATGGGGACGTATGCTGCGCATCTCGAACTGTCGTAACCTCCACTTTGGAATCCGCTGAGGTTCAATCCAGAGAATCAGATTGTAACAGCGATCGACTCACACTACAGCCGCCAATCCCTTCAAGCAAGTTTCCATTGCCTCCCCCCTCATCTGCATCCATATTCTCAGCAATAACTTCCCAGTGTTCCTGCACTCAATCACTTGTGCCAAATGACCCCTTTGCAAGAATATGCGCCCAAATTGAAGAACATAACCGGGGAACACTCCATAACTTTGATTCGGAAAGGTTCGGCCGAAGCAATCTCCTCCCCACCATTGAGGTAGACTCCGATACCCCATTTAAGTTCATTTGAAACTACCAACAGGTTCCTGATCGTCATTGCTTCCACAAGGTTGAGTACTACCACCACCAACTACAGATCGCTTCGACCAGAATTGGTGGGGCACTAGCTTATCACAACGTGGCCCCAACTGCACTCCGTGAGAATCTGGTCAAGTTTTGGTACATCGCACACTGTATACCTTTTACGCTTTACAAGAAAGCAAATGTCGATGTACAGAGTATGTCTATACTTTCTCAATCGGTGAAGGCCACAGACCAACAAGCTCGCAGGCTACCTAGTTAGTATTCCTATGGAAACGTATGGAACCTGGTACACCATGTATACACCAGATGCTGGAATCCCTTGCAGTGTTGGGACTTGGCCACCGTTTATGGTTGAGGTTGCAAATACTCAGAAATATGGAGACCTTCAGACTAAGTGGAGCTATTGGTAACACAGATCGCTTGGGGAGGTGAAAACCACCATTCTGATGACTTACCAGCAGGAAGACATTTTGGATAACCATACATGCATTCTTGAGGTATAGAAGACCACTCACAGAGCTCACCCTGGTGGTGAATGGCAGTTCCCGGAACCCCCTCCCGGCATGATCTGAGAGGATGTGAATGAATACTGTAGGGACGCAGTGATGGCAGCCGGTGCCAACCAGGTTTTCTTGGGATATCGAGAAGGGCCTATGTATGTGAGTTCAATGATCCATCATATTACACCTTGCATACCAATTAGACTGTGGGTAGTGGATGTGTAATACAAAGCAAGTTGAGGAACGCTATTCCCACACTGAGATTTCTCTACGTGCTGGGGACTGGTTCGGTGATGCCCTCCCTGTTGATCTTGACCTCCTTCCTGACAAATTGTACAATCCTCGTGCTGAGATGCTGATCAATCTTAACAAATGGCACGATGTCATTCAAAGTCAGGTACGCGAAATTGTTAAGCCCAATGCGGCGTTCCATGACCTTTCTCTGGATATCCTTGACTTGGTTACTCCTCCACGGCTTATGCTTAATGTCTTTCCTGCTGATGAAGGCCAAACATGGCAATAGGCCACTCTCCTTCATTTTATGATTATGAGTATATGTCCTTAAATCTATTTCCTTTGGAATTCATGTGTGCGGTTTCCCTTGTGTTTGCATTGTTTCTTTGAGTCTGTTACTGGGATTATGGTTCAGGGTTTGTTTTTCTTTGCTTTAGGATGGGAATGCATAACAGTTTAAGGCTATAGGGTATCTTTTGGTGGCTCCGGGTTGGCAGGATATCAAGGGATTACGTTCAATTCACTTATGGGCTTGGAATTTGCATTCCAATATAAAAAGTTCCGATACCAGAATAGATGTTCCAATTCATCATCAGACAATGGTATTTGGACCCGGAGACAGTTCATAGTATCGGGAGACTCCTGAAAAACGTAGTGTTACATCGGAAGACAGGCTGCTATAGTAGGAAGCTCTGATGGCTAAAAGTAGCGCCCAATCGGACTTGGCTAAACCGATTAGTTCCAGACTCTCCCTAAGTCGAAGCTCTTTCGTCAGAAAGTGGCTGAGACGCTAAGAGAGAGTCTGGGCACGAGACTACGCTCTGCCAGCCCAATTCATAACCGGGAAGGCACGTCCGTTCCTATACATTTGAATCTCCTGCTGATGTGTGACTAACTTCTGAGTCATTTCTCGGGCTATTAATTAGTGGCTAGACTGTACCCCACCGCAGCTAGCGTTCTGCCACCTTTGGAGACACTTAACCCTCGTTTATATATCGCCACCCGCTCAGATCTTTATCACCGACATTATCTTTACACAACTTCTGTGTTTGTCTCCTGCTGTGTCCCCATTCTCTACTATCTGTCTCATCTTGTCAGCTAGTTTGTTTCACAGGGTATGTCATTTTTTGGATTTGACTCACCTCGAAATCCTGCACAGCATGGACATCCCAACGAGGCTCCGGGCTATAGGGAAACCGCAGACCATTTTGCAGGATTGTCGGCGAGGACAGCTGATAATGATGACGATGGGTAACGTGGTTCCCTATTGTGACCAGTGTTGGTACTGAGCGTTCGCTGCGCAGAATCGACTTTGAGGATACGTATGATGGCCTTGGAGACACCCTCGACGAAACGGATGATGTTTTCAATGATGATACTTTCGGAGGAACGGATAACACTGGTAAAGTTATTGTATACCAACGGCTCTGGCGATGTCTTTGCTAAGAAAGATGTTCGTTAGACCGAGACTTCGACTTTGCGGGTGCCACCGCAAAAGTTGCCAATGTAATTCATGAAGAACAGGTGGTTTATACACGGTCGAATACCAAGCGGCAGTCAACAGCTGCCCTGAAAATCAATGCTGCTCTTACCGCATCTGAAACGTCTCGTCTTCCAGCTCTGGTACCGGATATGTCGCTGTGGGGGACAGCGCCAAACTCTGTCCAAGAATCTACACATAATGAGCCTTTGCATTCATCCGTAGCGCAGTTGTCAACAGGGAGAAGATTCATGAGTTTAGAGGAGGTGGAAGCTCAGATATTGGCCATGAATCAGAAACCCTCGGCCCCATCTCTCGTACACAATTTTCAATCTCAAAGTCCCCTCAACCAACAGGTTGCACATCACTTTCAGCATCAAATCCTGCGACATACACCGTCTCCTGGGGCTCAATTACCACAGTTTGCCGCTCTGCCTATGGATTTGCGTGGATTTCCTGCTCAGAAACTCTCTCAGCATGTGCAGCAAGTTATGCAACAACAAACACCGCAGCATCCGCAGCAATTGACCAAGGAGCGCATAGTTGCTCCTCAACCGACTCTACAGCAGCTGCGCGATCATGAAACCATTATTCCCCCACAAGGACGAAATCAGTATGGAATGACTACGCATTTACCAGCCCAACACTTGCAAAGCATGACCGAAGTAGACCGCTTGAGATTTTTAGAGGAAGAAAGCAAACGACTGAAAAGAAACCACAAGATTGCACAACTGGTTGGTTGCAGATACAGAATTGATAAGTAACCTGCTTACATATTGCAGGCGCGCTTTAATGGTTTGATGACGCCACAGGACAAAAACTTTATACAACGAATACAGCTCCAGCAGCTTGTCTCCATTAATAATGCAGAAGATAATGCCAATGAGGATTTCTACTATATCGTCCACTCTGCAATTCGTGCGCGCTCAAACCCGCAGCAACCGTTGAGTCAACTTGCGCAAACTTATTTGTTTCGTCACGGAGGTCGCGCTGGTAGGAGGCAAGACAACCACTTGCACCGTATGGAGCAACAAGTTGCTCGCGCTGTCGCTGCAGCGAAAGCAAGACCTAAGGCCAGTCAGTTGGTTCTGGAGGGTAGTTTGGGGAAGATCTCCTTCAGCAACGTGAAGACGCCAAGACCAATGCTCAACATTAAGAAATCGGAGACTGGAGTTGAGCAGACTAAAAAGGTAGGAACTTGCGCATTTTTTCTGCAGCTACCATCTAATTATGGCGGATCGAAGTCATCTCTCGCTGATAGGAAGTCACTACTCCGAGCCATCGAATATGTGTACGATGCACTTTTAGAGTTAGAGATCCATGAGCGTGATAGGTCAAAACTCCCGCCCCTGCAGCCTGGACAACATCCACTTGAGGCACATTCGGAATGGTCAAAGAAGCGTGACCAGTTAGCTCACAAGCTTTACTCAGAAACAAAAATCAATGAACCAATAGATCCTTCGTAAGACTCAAACATGAGATTATTATGAGCTGAAATTCCCTAATTTTCCATAGGTCACATTGTACACATCCTTTCATAGCAATTCTCTCGTTCTCCAAAATGAAGAGGGCAATACCTCGCATATTCCGCCACCTCGATCCGGAACAGCGCGTAACTGTTCTCACAATGATAGTCGTACACCTTGACGTTTTGGATGTTGTCAAACATGGAATCTATCACCCCGGCGAAACCCAACTTCTTTCAGCTCACCGAGAAGAAATTGAAGTGTTTGCCAATCATGTTCTTCCTCCACTGATTAGTTACATGTATGAAGCGTCCATTTCAATAGTGATAGGGTTACTAGCCATAGTGTTGGACCGGGTGGACGTACGAGCAGTTAGTATGACCAAGATCGGATTGCAGTTCTTAACCATGTTCTTCTCCAGAGCCGAGATCCTCAAGCAGTCTGGTCAGATGGATGATAATGATCTTCTCGATTGGCAAGTGATTTATAACCGGCTTTTCGACACTCTAAACAGCCACTGGAATGACTGCTTTCCACCCAACGGAAAGTTTGTGGATGATCAATACGTTTGGCAATTCCTGGCAAGCATGGCTGTTGGTGCGAACATGAAGCAGCAGCAGACATTAGTGGCATCTGTGAAGTATTACTGTAACCCTAAGCTGTAGATATGTCTTACTGACTTGGCTGTTAGAGATCGCGTTCTGGAGAATGTCCAGGCGAGCAAGATTTTACCTCCAGATATCGGCATACAAAAGCGCGAAAATGTTAATCTCTTTATGAGGGCGATGGGTTTGGATGTTGATTTACTTGGATAAATATGTTGCTATGGGTTCTGCTGATATATACGTCCGGTTGAATACATGCAAACCTGTATGGTGGGTTTTAGGGACTATGCTAGGGTATTAGTGAGAAACTCTGTTCTCTTTCTTACATTGTCAGCACCTTTATTCATAGTCATTACTTCATGGATTGTTTGGCTTTGCATGTAATCGTATTTTGGGAGTGAGCGAAACTTATCTACTCATTGCTATGGGGAAGAATGTAGGGAGATATTGCACACTCCCCTACTTCGTAAAGTGTTGGTTAAAAAAGTTTTAGAGGGAGTAGTTATTAATCTCACTTGCCATCCCTAGAAACTCTGTAGAGCGTTCTTTGGTCTCCGTAAAGTCACCGGGTCAGGTAATCCTCTGGTATGGAGAATGGCCGCTCGCTTTAGCCCAGCAGAGACTACGATAGATTATTGAGTACATCTACCATATAAACCCGGCAGTAGAAGTATACACAGCGTTGAGTTGATTTACGGGGGGTTGGAGAAACGGAAAACAAGTGAACAAACTAATAGAACAAACTTTACCCAACTTCCTCTTCTTTTCTCTCTGGTGACCTTGAGGCCTCAGTTCAGTTATCACACAACTTTCCTATGGGGTGGCAAGGTAAGTATTGACCTGTAGATGCCACTGAGGGTGCCAGACTTTGTGCAGCTCCATCGTCTTCCATGTTATCCTACTCTGAATACGGATCGTCAGAAGCCTGCACTTTGCAATCACCCTCCTTTCTGACAAACAACAAAGCCATAGCCCCCAAAAGAACTTCACCGGTTCAGATATTCAAACGGTAACTGAGCAACCTCCCAAGGTATCAATCAAGGCACGTAAAAACAAGAAAGAGCATACATACCGTTTTCAAATGGACGTACTTTCGTTTCACGAGCTGGGGTCACAGCCTGTTTCAATGAAGTGTTAACAGAATTAAGTGTATCAGGCAGAAACCCACCTATGCAGAAACTTCTGAATACTGTGGTGGCCCTGTTGGTAATATAAGCCGTTGGAATTCCAATGCAGAGAGACTGCTTGCAAGCATAAGAGAATGAAAGCATGTGTTGAAGAATAGAGTATCGCATTCTGGTAACTAGAAAAAGACTTCTGCTGCTATTTTGAGGATGCAGAGGAGGAAGAGCTAACTGAATGAAGATACTTGATTTGATGGACAGCTCATGATCTGTTGGAACAAATTTACCCTGAGCTGGATTGTACAGAGTTTGAATATTTGGACAGTTGCTATTATTGATTTTTCAAACAATGGTGTTTATCAGTAAAATTTGCTATTAATTTTACATATCAGCTTACTCAATATAATTGTATACTTATTATCAACATGATACAGAGTAATCATGTAAATTCCTGCTCTCACAATGGTGAATATACTGTTGATACAAGGTACAATTAATTTACTAAATTACCAATGAAAATGAAACTTCAGATAATTGCACTTTACAGGGAAATATGACCTTATGCGATGTGTAACTTATAGTGAAACTGTTTTGGTACTGGTAATCCATAGCATATTTGACATGTGACACTCTGATGTTCTATGGACATGCATGTGGATGCAGATATTATTATATCAATTATACATGATGAGTAGAAATTGTAGTAGATTCCATGAAACCCAGGAGAGTCAGAGGTCCAAAGCCAGGGGCCTATTTATATTGACAAGTAATGGTATGGGATGTGGGAGAGCCAGAGGTATGGTGCCTCTGGTGAAACAATTTCTACATATTGAGATGGGTATTCTGGCAGAGCCAGAACTGATACTTCCAATCATGAATATTCAACACACGCGGAAAAATAACCTTACACAACAAGTAACTTTCAGAGAAGCTGTTTGTTGGCTGGTTATTAATAGTATATTTGACTTATAGCATGATGATATTATATGTGCATGCAAATAGATACTGATAGTAATATATCAATTAGACATGACTACTACAAATTGTGGTAGATTTGATGGGATATGGAAGAGCCAGAGGTCCGATGCCTGTGGTCTGATTATCTTGACATGTAATGTTATGGAACATAGGGGAGTGGGGGAAATGATACCTTTGGTCAAGTAGTTTCTACATATTGAGCTCTACATTATTGGAGAGCCAGACAATGATACCTCTGTTCAAGTAATGATTACATACTGCACTATGAACCACAGGTTAATCAGAGGCCTGTTACCTCTGCCAGGATTAATACAAACTGGGATGTAAAATACAGCAGGGTAGGAACTGTAGGATACCCAATGCCCTGTGGAGGCCATATGTTCTCCTACTCCTCATTCTCCCATTCCTGCTCCTCAATATGCCTATCATTCTAATCAACACTTGCTATTCAGTTGCTGAGGATTTCGCTGCACCTAGTGGCCTCATTCTCAATCTACCTGTCTTCTTCAGCTTCTGGTAGATTGGGCCTGAAACAATTGAACACAACTAGGCCAATGGTACAATGGACAAAGTAGTACCAGATACTGGGGATGGGAATTGGAGGTGCTGCAGCCCATACACTCTAGATATTAAGTATGTCAAGATTGACCTGATTCCAATGGAAAACTTCGTCAGAGCCTCTACTCAGTGCAGTTGAAGGGAGATCAACACATTGGTTTTCAGGGTGGAGTTACTGTACTAGCACAATGTATTTCTGCCGCAGGCAATGCTGTAGCAATGGAATCCTCACAATGTATGCCAGATTTAAGTCCCGAATAGTACCTGCTGGTGGCTAATCTACCCAGAACTGCACAAACTCGTTTCAATACTCAGTATTGTAATACAATTTGTAGTCCCTGTACCACAACTTATGGGCAGTGGGATCACAATGGCTAAAGGTTTCGAAGTTGGCCACTGGATCTTCTAGTAAGTTTGATTAGCTGGTATCAATCCCACCAATGCCCCTTCAATCGGGAGTGGGGATATTAATCTCATATTCATAGTTTTGATATGTGCATGCTATGAGTTGATAGTTGTATATAGGGAGATGTTTATTTTTCACATGAAGCGCTTTCATCTGAGGGATCACAGTCCAAGGACTTGGTGATATCCCTCATTCTCATGAAAGCAGAGGGGTAAAGTCTCCAATATAGGCAGTTGCTCACAGTTCCATTTTGTTTAGAACAATTTGGTTATGTGGCTAAGTTAATCGAAGTGCCTTCTTGATTTTTACAGACCAGTAGGCTTGCATAGACAGCTGTATGAGGTGAAACCACCATAACCAGAAGACATGAATATTCAAGTAGTCAATGAGAGTCTGTTGTGCATACTGAATGTTGTGATTGGAGCAGCAATCAGGGCCCATACATATCTTTGGATTTCCTGCATTTCAGTGCTGCATTAGATTAAGTATCCAAGTGCCAAATGGATTCCTCATAATGAAGTATAAGGTGAACTTTAATGAAGTCAAAGCTGGTATGTTTGTGTACCATTGAATTGTAGACTTCCTGTAGGTGCTATTTGACATCTATCTTTCAGTGTTCCATTTGGCCACCAGCATGAGCATTGATGAATTCCGCCCTTTTTTCATCCAACATGCCATATTCGGCCTTGAATTACATCTTTAGATCCTTCATTCATGATTGGGCAATACTGTCTGTGGTCTTAGCTCTCCAGTAAGTGGGAAAAATGTCTTGTATGGCATGTAGTTTCTTGTAATGGTTTACAAAATAGTTATGAGACGAAGTTGTGCACATTCAGTATTGTGCCACATTACTCCAGGTGACAAGTGACCATTGGCCAGTTAGTGTCCTGCTGACGGCTGGTGTATGACAGGGTAGTGAATTGTGGACCACTGCAGCCATTGCTGGGTAGAGAATTCAACCAAGGTTTAGCTTCTGTGAACCACATCTCTGCGATATATGCTGGAAAGCATTGCCACAGTGATAGCAATTTGGGTATGGATGAATACCAGCATAGATTGTGTTTAATACTTCCACATTTCGGCACAATCATAGAAAGAGCTTCATCCAGAATATATGGTTATCAATCATGATGATGTATATGTTATTGAAGTTATCATGCTGGTGGGGGTGGTATGCAATGACATGTAATGGATCCCTATGGATTCATGGGACAGGTCTTACACTGACACTACTGAACCATTCCTCAGTAATCTGTATAGTCTAATAGTCACTTGCAGATTTTCCATTCTGGAACTTGTGATTCTACTTCTGCATATTGGCGGACTTCCACTGGAAGATTTGCAGGTCCGGTGAAGGAATTAGTGACCGCAGTTTCTTCTTTGGAGTTTGACAGTGAACGTTTGCATTGCGCTTTACACCCATAAGCTTGGCCTGCTCCATGTGATCCGCTAGCAAAGATGCAACAATTGGTCAGTCACTGTGTATTTGGCTGACAGATCAAGGTCACAGAATACAGCAATTGATTGCACCTCCCTTGGGATATTGCATGACTGGCTCCAGCACTCTCTCCATAATATTACACACCACCTCCTTGGTCATATTCCTTTGGGCTCGGTCACTGGATTCAAAATTGAATTTCAATTAGTGCAGAACTGAGAGAAAGGCATGCACATTGTGTGGAAGGTAGCTGTATTGTGTGTCCTATAGAGAAATGGACATTCCCAATGGTTAGATAGATTGGCTGGGCTGCGCAGTTGCTGGAAAAGACCATGAGCCATGTATCATCCTTTCTACAGATCAGTGGAATGATTGTTATCCTCAGGGGAAGTCAATTCTGTGTCTCCCACCAACAGTGTACCGAACTCCTTATAGAATATATTCCAATCCCCTTGACATCTATAGTCCTGATTGGTTTGCAGAACATTTCACCTTCTGAAAGCAATTGGTAGAGAAGGCACCATTCACGTCCTCCAGGGTCTCAAAGATAGAAAATGTCGAACTATCTGGTGTGGTGATGGAGGCATTCTCCATTTCAGCAGCTGGGTATTCATTACATAGACTTGATTGTACATTATCCATCTTAAGGTGTGGGAGAAGTGTTAGGGAATCTTGCTTCCACCCACGGTGAGGTGTCAATCAACTTGTGACATCAGATAGTGGGCTTAATTCCATCTGATAGCTTATTTGGAGTCCGTAGCGTAAGGACAGTGTTGCCAGAGCATCATGTTATCATTTTGTGAGTTATTGTAATAAGGTTTGTGGCCAAACACTGTTCCAACTGAGGGATGTAGTTCTATATCTGGATGTTCCTTGGTGATCAGAGTGTTTTGTTAGTCAGCATCGTCTGCATTAGATGCCTGGGGTGCTGAATTGAGTTGTAGAATGCAATTGTTGAGGCCATGGTGCTTGGAGTGAGCTTGTTCTGGAATTTCGTCATGTTTAGGGGCCACAATACTGGCATTTGGTTAGGGGGTATCTATAGGTCTTTGATCAGGCTCTGAGTTGGAATTTGACTCCGCGGGAGCCACAGGCAATATCTGGCCAATGCTGGCAGCTAACTCTGACAGTTGATTTGCATATGGCATTCAGCGTCTCCCCACTGGAGAAACATCCTCATCCATGGATAAGACGGAAATTCATGTGATTCTGGGGTTCTTGATTGCGATTATTATACTGGTGGTATGGCTCGAGGTGTGTCAATTAGTTACATGGTAATTGGAGTCAATTGGATGAATTGTACTTACCAAGCCACCTGTTCTTGAACAAAGAAAGTCCAAGAAATGGGTCAATTGTGATACATTTAATTCAGTGCTTATGGATCGCATGCTTGAGATCTGTCAGGAGGCCAGACAGTACCTGTTCAATACAGCTATGCATCACCAAAAAGGAGCCATCTTGCCAATCACTGTATCTGTTGTTCGTATAATGTTTGACAATCCATACTCCATTTGACAAGTGACAAAATGATTGATGATGAATGTATGTTTTGGCAGTATAATGTTTCACAATTGACTCGGAGCCTGGTTGATCATATGGGTCTAGTGGGTGGAAAGTGCCAATGGCTTGCCTTGGGTAGCTTTGGGTACTAGTGGGAAATCTAGCAGTAGGTACATGTGTATGGCAGACTGACGTTAGCTACTTTCTCAAGTGAGTCTGTATCCAGAGGATGTTGATAACCATCAACTGTCATAAGTCTCAATAATCACAAAAAAAAGTTCTTGCATCCACTGATAGTGTGGAAATGAATGAATTGGGGCCTCTTATCAATATGCCTTTCAGAGATGCTAGTTTCCCCGAGTTTCATTGTTTCACAAAAGATTTAGATTTGGTATACCAATGGCGATTGAAAAGCTCAGAGGAAATTCCAATAGATCGAGTTTACTGTATATACACCCACAGTAGCAGCTGATAAGTGGTATATATAGAGAATATCTCTAGCCATTAAACTTATTTCCTCCATCACCCTTATACATCATGTACTTTACATTTACACCACCGATGACTAATGTTGCTGTCACAGTGATGGAAGTATGTACAGATTGATTTGACACCCAAATCTCCAATCTTGGATTGTAACGCTGTCAATCTTCAACCTGTGTACTCGAGCATACTCGCCAGCTGTTGATGGTCACAACCAGACCGGATGTTACCAATGTAGGTTACGTTGAGACAGTCTATATCCACATTAGCAAAATGTAATACAGTTCTAAAGCCATATGGAAGCCACCCAGACACTCCGGTCGACCTCACCAGTACTTCCCATTACTTCCAGGTGCTTCCAGGCTTTGCTGAAGCCAAGCAAAGTGCTATCAGACTTTGCAAGAGTGCTTTCAGGTGCTTCTGGAAGCACATGCAGTTATGGAAGTGCATTGAGGATGTACTGAGATTGGACTTTTAGAATGGTCAAATTTTGAACCAGCTGAGACCTCTGCGCATGTCTGCAGAACACTTCAAGAGCAGCTGAAATGTCTGCATAGCTCTGTGGGAGACTTGGTGTTGTATTCTCACAGCAGTGGTTCCTGGAGTTCCAAAACCACAATGCATTTCATCCATCACATTTGTCTTTGCAATATTCACAGCAGATTACTATGACATGTGTAATCTAAATATAACACTGGCAGATCCACTATAGATCTTAGTCAATAACAGCACCGGATAAATTCTGTACTAATAAAGAAGAATCATAAGGCTTTACCCAGGATGCCGATATCGATTACCACCCAAACAGACACACAGTAACTGTTCCGTTGTCTGCTTTCGATGAACAGTCTTGACTATTTGTGTCTTCTTGAGCTATGAATATACTGATGTACCTGACTCAAGAGTATCACCCTAATGAGAACTCAAGAGTATCCTCCCAGTGATCAGCACATATACCCCAGACGCAACTGTCCCAGAGTGTAACGACTGCATGTCTTGACTTGACTATAAGTAACAGCAAAGTAGTTTCGCCTCTGCAGAAGAAGTAGTGCCGACTCAACAGTATTCTAACAGAAGTATCCTCTGACCCACCAAGCATTTGAGCAGGCCCCCAGACTTCCTTTGGACTCCAACGGATCATCTTGCTCACTTCCTGATCAATAACTCGATTCAATTAAGCTATGGGGAATATCCAAGTTTAAAGAGTGATAGTCATAGTCTTGATATACAACTGAATTATAAACATACAACTCTGGACTTCAAGAGAGAAGTCTCCTTGTTGACATCGATGCAGAACCAATAGATAATGCATCGGAGTAATATTGAGGTTTCACCTCCAGATCGAAAAGGTCAATAGGTAACCGTGGATGAATTTCATTGAAGGGAGTATGTTATCGATGTCCTTCCGCCATGTTAGTTTTGCTGATTATAGATCAGACAATTCACACTGTTAACAATCCTAAAATCACGAACACCTGCTTTCGGAGTATACATGCATAACTGCAGCATCATCCTGGGCCTGTAATATTGATAGTCGAGTTCTAACTCACAGGAGTATTAACTGTGTCCTTATGGAAATATGCTCATATTGCGACATACTTGCTATTGGCAATACCTCGTATGAATATGAACTTATCTAAAGCCAATTATTGACAAATAGGTGCATCTCGCCCAGAGCCAGTGAGAACCCCATCTCATATACCCACCAGGTATGTAAAGCTTCAACAATTGCGGCAAACAACAGGACCCTTAATTTGACTATGCTTAATTGGAGCCAAATGTACAGTTATTGGTAGCTGACATGATTTGCCATATATTGAACAGAGAGTATTCGCCGCCACTCAGGATATATGAAACCCAAGTTCTATTCATTCAGACTCAGAAACTGTGGTTAAACTCGGGATTGGTTGGTATAAATCCATTTGGTAGACAGGGCTCTGATATATCAGTTATTGGTTACTAACTAATCTCTGATATGACCCTGCATATCTTGAAAAGCCATGGTGGTCTGATATTGACAATACATCATCTCATCAGGAATGAACTAATGCAGTATAAGTTAATGGTTGTTCGTTTGGCGACTGGGAATAAGGTTTCCAGCCGATATGAAATAACAATTGAAATAATATAGATCCTGCATTCTTCACTGATCGACAGATGATACTCATCTCAATTGCGCTTGGCTTCACTGTTTGTGGATTCATTGATACTAAGGTCAGGCATTGGAGATATGAGCAATAAGTGACCAAACCTGGATGGTAGATTCAATAAAGAAATTCGACTGATATCTCGTGATTCTGATTTGTGTGTCTATGTTTGGAGCTTCAAGTGATCCTGAATGATTTGGTGGATATACCTGTAACAACAAAGGTGTAACACTTCAAGAGTTGGTAAAACTCTTGCAGTTGGATGCCAATCTGCGAGACTGTAGTGTGTTTTGCAGAATGGCAAAATCCACTAATCATTATCAGCTGATTAACATTATTCTACACAAGATAGTCTGGAGAGTTGCATAGATGACATGTGCGTGGGCTGGATGGTTGGGGATACTGAGATCAAATTTCCACAATATGAAGGCCAGTATCTGAGCAGTGGCAGCAAACTCATCTGCATTTTCATGGAAGGTGTAACTGAATATTGAATTCATTGTGATTGTTATGGAAGCTAGTTCTTCAACATTTCAATCCTGCAGATCTTTCAACTTGTCAATATCATTCGAACTTTGTTACAATTTTGTCTCATTCTGCCCTGAGGCTTTAAAACAGCATCAGCTGCAGCACATCTCTGCGGGAAACTCCGAATGCTTGAATAATAGCTTACGGACATCAAGGCTGTTTTTCTAGAATTATCGCTTTGCTAAGAACAGTCAGAACCAGCTACAGGAGTCCATCAGGGAGATTCCTCTGAGAGTGATGATGAGGAGTAGGCCAGTGAGTGACTCAGAGCTGACTTCAATTTTCTCTGCTTTGGTGGTTCTCAAGCTGTGGTCAACAAGTATTTGGTGGCAACTTGGAACCTGGGAGGCTATTCAATAAAAGGCACTACCAACCAAAGAGGTTCATCATGTGTATCATTGCAATCATCTTCAAATTGGAGCATTGGTTGTCTGTGTGTTCAACATCTGGTGAATTCTATACCACATTGCCACAGCACCCAGGCAACAGGTACTAGCTTACCAGCAGCTGTAATGAGGACTTGGACAAACATTGTGGTGTTTCAGTATACTCATCTTTGGTACCAGAGAAAGGGAACTCTTCCTCGGCCACCTGATCCATCGTTTCCTGAAGTAGTCTTGTCAATTACCTGTAGGGTATAGATCTGGCAATGCAATCCCTTCTGGGTGTTGAAGTGTTTCATCTCACCAGTTGGAAGCAACTGAATGAGCTGTACTGGAAGGATAACAAAAGTGGAAGGGGAAAGAATGCAAAGTGTTCTGCAAAGTGCGCTCATTATAGCATATGTATCAAGTTGGGGCCTCGACTTTGCACACCCATCAGTGATTCACTATAAATTTAGGCTAGATGAAAATGTTGATCTAGAACTCTGTAACAGAAATTGTACTATGCAAATACTAAGATCTCTGTAACTTTAATCCGACTGGATCAAGATACTGATCTAGGGCTCAATAACTGAAGCTCTACTAGGCTAATACTTTGATCTCTATAACTTTTATCCTGCTGGATGGGGATTGTTATCTTGAAATCTACAATAGCAATTCTGATCTCCATCGCAGTATTCCTGCTGGATATAGACTATGATCCAGGTCTCAGTAAGTGCGTTCGCACTGGATAAAGACTTTGATCTCTGTAGCTTGGCTACTGGGCCAAGACTTTGATTCAGATGAGTATAACTCGAATTCCGCTGGCCGAGAATAATCTTGACCTCCGTAATTTTATCTCCCCTGGATGGGCCTAACAGCCTAGCAGTAGTAATGCACAAACATTTTGATAGCAATTGGATAAGATTGATATGGAAAAAGTACATTATATTGGTAGCATAAGGAAATCTACTGGATGATATCCAAACAACCATAAACAAGTGCATGAAACAAAGCAGTCAACGGAATACCATGCAAATAACAGATATACCGCACCAAGATTTATGACAGGCAGGAAAGCCAAACAAAAACCCACCATGTACCTTCCAATTGATATATACAGAGGCCCTCGATACATGACCAGCGGAAAACCTAACCCAAGCCCATGGATAACACCGAATCATTCAAATCCCAAATACACATCAAGCAATTCAGAAGCCAACAGTCTATAGCACTTCCCAGAGGAGGTTCATCACCTGGGTGAATGCAGTTGACTGCAGTTATAAATGAATCCAACTAACTGAGACTAGAAGCCTACCTACAATGGCAATAGACTCAGCTTTCAGCATTATAAGGAGAACTGGATTCAAGATATCTCTGGCCCAGGTAGCATTAAGCCTAGTTGAGAGGTCCTGATCACAAACTATCAAGACCATTTTCTCGTGAGACAAGATCTGTGGGAGGCCACAGGATTTGTATCATAAGCCGATGAATCTTGTACCTGGCCAGCTCTAATGACTCACATCTTGCAACCTTGGCCCATGAAAAGTCGCATGCAACTATTGGAAATTGTGATTCCTCATAGTATTCTTCTCATTGTTGTGGTAACTAATACTGATGGTAATGTAAATTGCACAGTGGTGCAAGGTTGGCCAACATTGTGCCATCCATTCTGCTGGTGGACTGTGATCATTGAACTCCAGCCACCGGCCACCAGACAATTCACCCAGGGTATGGTGTCCCACTGAATGAGGGCAAACCAGAACAGGGCAAACCTGAAGAGTGCAAATGGGAAGTGGGCAACTGGAAAGAGTGCAACCTGCAAGCAGGCAAACTGAAAGGTGGCAAACTGCTGGACATGAATGGCACATAAGTAAACAGCTACAGTGGAATCGGCCAAATGGAAAGGATCCGTCCTTGGGAAATGAATGGCCATGGTGGAATGCTAATCCTTGGAAGTGGAATTAACCGCCGAAGTAGGATGGTCCACAGCAGTGCCAATGAATGAGTTAGGTATGAAGAGTTCATGTTATTCGGAAGGTTCCAGCTGTCCAGAGGGTTCCAGTTGTCCAAAAGGCCCCAGTTGCCCAGATTGTCCAGAGGTAGTTGGTTTCTCAGAGGTTGGCCAGGGGGTGTCATTGGTCCTCTGTCTTTTCTGCTGGTGCTTGTTGCCTACTCCTCCAACCTGTGCATCAGTCCCCACCAGACTGCAGCCTTTCTATCAGCTGAGTGAAGAAAGTGAGCGGATGCCTGCCATTTTTGTGACCTATGGACAATGTTGAAATGTTGATTTCGGAACTCAGCCCTGGTCAAACTAATTATGAATGAAGATGCAAGTAGTATACACATATGAGAAGTTCTACCATCATGCAGGATAACCATTTTTAGGAAGGAAGGTACTGACTCTTCTTTGCATGCCATCTATCTACCTGTAGATTGGCTCACATAGCAGCTTCTCCCACAACCACTGTGCAATAGCACTGACTTCCTCACAACTGTAAGGTTGTTTGTTAGGGTATCTCATTACTTTTCTGAATCCTGCTTTCGATATTGACCATACATTCTCAATTAGATTCATATCTGGTGAATGGGGTGCCCAATTCAGCCATATCATTTCATTCATCTATCTCCACCTCAATGTGTATGCAGATGGATGGTAGCACGCACCATCCTCAATGGTATGAACACCAGCATTGGAACCTCCCATTGAATCATAGAGCGGTAGAACATGTGGAACCAGGACTTCATTGACATAGTGAGAGGAAGTTAGTCTAAGTCCATCAGTATTCCTTTCATACTCATGTTCTTGTCACTGTCATATGGATACAAGCTGGGTATCTCCAGTAGATGAGAATCCAGCTCAGAATTGTATCTTGTTGAAGTCACCTTGAAAGGTTGGTGCGAGATTGCTATCTTCGAAAGCCACTACCAGTTTTTGTTGTACAGTTGGTTGTTGTGGCACAGATCAAATTGATAGGTAAGCTTCTTCCGTGTATATCTGGTTGTTCCACCACTTAACTAACTACGAAGTGGACTGCGAAACCCATCACTTTCCTGTTCATCGATTAGCTGGTGGCAACTAGAGTTACTGCCTAGATATTTGTACTCTGCACTGCTGCGAACAAAGTGTATCCTCAACCAATTGAATGCTGCAAGTCAGTCCAGAATCTATCACGATTTCATGTAACGTTGCATGTCGATTGCCCTTTACTAATACATGTAGATGTTGCGTGTTATGGTCTGACAATGTTTTGGCTGTAAAGAGCACAGCTTGTTGAGGACCATGTATTCATTATTCCACTCTTTGAAAATGCGTTGAACTGAAGTTTTGCCAACTCCGGTTGCCTGTTGGATTTTGCGATAGGAATGGCCTTCAGATCGTAGCTAGATTACTTGCATGCGTTCTGTGTGAGTTGACTTCGATCTCCTGCCATCTGGACTGATGGGCAGAACTGTGTGTGGAGTGGGAGCGTTGGGACGCATCAGACGTTGTCACGGTTTGCAATATGAAATTATCCAGGACTCACTCACTTCCGTCACTTGTCTGCTTCATTAACCATCAAAATTATTCCCACCTCTTCCTTTCGCTTTATGCTTCCATACCACTGAATATGTGACATATGGCAATTCCATAGACAATCCTGTCGGTCATCATCATGAGGTCTGCTGTCCACCACTGATTCTGCTTTCACCTGGCAACTTTCGGGCATCTCAGCTGTCAGACATGGTTCTTGCCATACCCCTGGACTGAATCCCAATGGGCCATCCCTACTGCAGATGGCCTCAGGACTATAGGCCATTACGATATGAGTTTCATGGTTGGAAGTGTGTATTGTGTCATGGTATAGACAGGCAGTGTCATTCTATTGACTTCATAGAAGATGATGGTCCGGCAAGTTCGGTTGCCAACTCTTTGGAAGAGGGCTTGGGGCAACCTGATGAGGGCTCTGGTATCACTGCATGTGGCTGGATTGATTTTGGCCATGCTGCATTCATTTCGCTGACCAGGATCATCTCCTTGACACGAGTCTGCTCCACTGGTGTTCCCACAGCCCTTTAAATTACCATTGCAATCGTCATTAGTGACATCTACAGAATAGTTGCAGTTCAAAAGTATGATTTGTTGTTCTGTATATTCCGGCCACCAGCTACCCAGTGCCCCCACTGCCAACCAGATGAGATCCTCTCCATTCTTAAGCCACATCATGTCATTGGCCACTCCCCTACTAGCTGCTGTCGAGTCGATCATGGCCACTGTGCCATGTTAAAGGCTATGCCATGACAATGTATTCAATGTCTCCATCATGTCTATGTTGAACCATTTGGTCCCCTCTATTGGAATGACAACTTAGATTGGCCTGGTGTTCATCCACAGTTAATGAACAAACTGTTACTAGGTTTTTAACCATGCTTTGTCAAATCTGAGGTTGGCTTTAACTGTAGCAAGTGGAATGCTACACAGACTCCCTCTTCAAAGAGACTGGTATGACTATACAGCATTCAGATATATTCCTTCATATGCCCAATGATTCATTGCAGGTCACAATTCACTACCTCCCCACTGATAGTGGTAAGATCATAATCCTACAGCTCTTTGTCATTCTGTTCCTCATTGTCCTTGTTCTTGTCATTCTTGTTCTCTTCCATCACCATTACTGGCTGTTTGTCCATCCAATTTTTCTTCAACTCCGGTGCCTGCTTGACATTGCTCTCACAATCATCAGACAGGATCATTGCCCTCAGTATGTTGAGCATCTGGACATTAAGCAAGCCACAAGCTTGAACCTTGGCCAACCCCGACTGGAGCATTGTAGGCCTGTTAGTGTCTGTATTCTGGTCCCCTATCATCAGTTGGTGGTTTCAAGAGTGCTTGGGGTCATGTTGTTTGGGTTTTACAGTCAGTGATACCACTGCATCAGCATAATGCATTTCGTCTCTGGGAGCCTCTGGGAGTGCCAACAACAAACCTGGGAGCGCCGACAACAAGTCTGGGAGCGCTGACAACAAGCCTGGGAGCACCGACAGCAAGCCTGGGAGTGCTGACAACAAGCTTGGAAGTGCCAATGACATGCCTGCAAGCATCTTGAATCACTGTAGAGCAGTGTGGGAAATCATCCTCTTTGCCAATTCTGATGGTGCACATTGAAATCACACCTACTACTTATCATTCAATCATTTTTATAACTCATGTATTCAGTTTGTATTCTCGTCCATTTATTTATATAGCTACACATCTACATATGCTATATCTGGACAGCCTGCAGGGGGTACATCAGATGGAGTCGAGGTGCGCCAGAAGATTATGATCGGGTGTAGTCAGAGATATACTCTGAGGATGTGATCGACTGAGCATGGAGATGCACTTGTTGGCTGTTATGGCGCGACTATGCATATGCACTTGAAGGCTGTGATCAAGCTAGTTTCCCAATGCCCTGGGTGGCCGTCATTGTGCAAACCTGGCAGTAGGCTGTGATTGAGTGAGTTATGAGATGCACTCATTGGCCATGATTGTGCAACCCTGGAGGATGTGATAGTGTGTGATTTGTCATACACTTGGAGGCTACAATCAAGTGAAGTTGGAGATGCACTCTAAGAATATGTTCCAGCGATATAGGTGATGTACTTGGAGGACATAATCAGGGGAAGTTGAAGGAGTAATTAGAGGCAGTCAATTGGTGGTGCACTGGGTGCTGAGACTTTGTTCATCAGTTTGTTAGCTTGCAACCCTGGGAATGAGACAAGGTGAGCGTACCTTTCAGCTCGCATGAAGAGCTGGGGTGGTGGCGATCAATTTTGTAGGGAGGTACTTGGGATGATGAAGCTAAATTCCAGGGTCAATTCATAACCATCAGAATCAAGGGAAGAAAGACAATCTTGGGTGGATGCCATACTCTGTGTAAGCTGTACTCATTGTATGCTATACTTGGTGTATGCATTATTCAGTGTATGCTGTACTCAGTGTATGCTGTACTTGGTGTATACTGTACTTGGTGTATGCTGTACTTGGTGTACACTAGTGTTAGCAACGGTTCCAGTTTTGGACCCGGCGGGTATTATAGGTCTGTGTGGCAACGGCCTTACCCCATCAAAAATCGACGATTTTTTAAGCGAACCATCAATTTAAGGCCACAAATATTGATTAGAGAGTTTAGTGTTTGGTATGTGAAATATGCAGCTTTGCACAGCGCATCTTTTGGCCGTCTCCGATTTTCGATATCTTTAAATCTCGGCAAGCGGCAGCCGAAAAACCTCGTTTTTACGCCAAAAATGACAATAATCTCAAAGCAGCTTGCTGAGCTTTAAAGATATCCAAAATCGGAGACCACCAAAAGATGCGCCGTCTACAGCTGCATATTTCATGTACCAAACACTAAATTATCGCATGAATATTCGTGGACTTAATTGATGGAACCGTTTTGTACAAACCCGGACCGAACCGGCCAGGTCCGGGTTTTCATGGAACCGCTATAATAGAAACGGTCCGAAAACGGAACCGTTGCTAACACTAGTGTACACTGTACTTGTTATATGCTGTACACAGTGTATGCTGTACCCAGTGTATGCTGTACTTGGTGTATGCTGTACTTGGTGTATGCTATACTTGGTGTATGCTGTACTTGATGTATGCTGTACTTGGTGTTAACTGATACTCATGGCGTGTAGAGATACCAGAGAGAGATGACAGAGTATTGTATTCTGCGATCATGACAGAGTTGTGGATGAGAAAGAGAGATGGGGGATGAGAATGAGAATGATATGGAGGATACAAGTGGATATGAGAAATCAGGGTTACAACTTGCCTGATTACAGTTATAAGACTTCATATCAATATTATTACCCTCCAGATTGAGACACGTACCTGCAATTTCAGCATTGGTAACATTGACTCCTACATATATTTCTCTGAAGTATCTGTTTCTGATGAGCATTTCCCTCATTTCCTCTTATCCCTCTCTTTCTCATTCTCAACTCTAACATTACATAAGAACAAGTAGTTCAGTCATCCCACTTTATCTCACCATGCCATCATGATCAGTTCACACTGAGTACGGCATACTGTTTTTATAGTATTTACCGAATATAGCATACATGAAGTACAGTATGCACTGAGTACTGTATACATGGCATACTGCATCAATTCCGGATTGACTGTCTCCCGCTGACAACAAGTCTCTCATCTCTCATATCTCAGTGGACCTTGTTGTACTCATCCCTGCACATTTCCAAAATTACTAGTTGTGCAATGACCAGAGTTTCTGCTCCCACTGCACCTCCCTCCAGATCTACCGCCTGCAGATTGACAGCCTCCAATTTCTCTTCCAATCTCAGTTGTTGATGGCAACCAAGTACATCTCCAAGTTCAATCAATCACGTCCTCTGACTACATCTCTCTGTTTACATATTAATTGGGTGGTGAAACTGCATAGCTGGAAGCAAGAGAGCCAATCATCGAAATTCGGCCACACCTCTCACGGGATGCAAATACAATTTGTGGAAATGGGTACTTCAGCCTTGAGGAGAATATAAAGAGGGTAAAAGTATATCTAGGAATTCCCAGCTGTAATGTAACATACAAATTGAATGAATCTAGAATGGCTTGCAATCCATGAGGAACAATACAAATTGCATGGATCTATGACAGCTTGGCAAGAGTGCATGGAACCAAGAGATGGGAAAGAGAGAATGTGTATTTCATATAATGAGATGATATCGCTTTACCTTAGCGTGTCCCAAAAATATACTCTACATCACTCAGTCAATCTCCATTATTGTTGCATCTTCTTACATTGCCCCTCCATCCCAGTTTGCCCTGAATCTCCACAGACCTCAGCTGGCATCCTCTCACCAAACTGAATGGCAGTGGTTGAGAGAAACTGATTGTGCTGCCATAACGGCCTCTATGTGTTTATCAAAGTTCTGACCATCAGAGTCTGTAGGTGCTATTTTGATGACCCTTGAGTACCATATGTATATATATTGATAGACTTAGTATTACACATTGGGTGTTACACGTATATCTCTGTGATTATACAGGATCACTGAATGATACAAATAAACATACTCGATCAAGAATCACGAGTTATCACTTGGACTTCCATATTGGATCTTGTTATGATATGGAAGTTAGGGAGAACCGTGTGCGTATATTCTATGGTATAGAGAACAGAGAAGGAGAAAGAGTTGAGATATATACAGGAGGCATCAGCCCCTGTAGCCATGACCGTGTATCAGACATGTAACATCATGTGCATCTGTAACAGATTTACTATTAGGATATCGAAGTTGAGGAAAACTGTGTGCGTGTATTCTATGCTACAGAGAGGAGAGAAGGAGAAGGACTCGAGATATATGGACAAGACATCAGCCCCTGCAGCAGTCACTGTGTATCAGATCTGTAACATATCTCCGGTACAAGTATACCTGTAATACTTCTCACTCTTGCTGCACTGCATAAAAATCAAATGCAAGCAGCAAGAACTTTAAAACTCAAAAAGCCAAGGAACTAAGCAAATAAGCAGCCAGGGATGAAAGGACCAATCTGGTCGGCCGATAGCCGTGATGCAGGAAACTTCCCAGAAACCTATACCATCCCCGGAAGCACAAAAATCAAACTGTCACTTCTGGCGGGAACTCAACAAATGATACAACCAACAAGGTAACAAATGAGACAACAAATAATACTAAAGCACTTACACCACTTCCCCTGGACTCCATGAACCCACAGTCAAGCCAGTAATAGACAATAAACAAGGACTCCCCAAATGTGCAGACCAGTGACATAGATATCTAGGTCCCGTGAAACCACTGTCAAGCTGGTTATACAAGGTCCCATGCAGCCACTGTCAGGGGACAATAATAGATAGGCCTTGTGAAACCACAGACAGGCTACAACACTAGATACACTCTCTGAAACCAGAGATGGACTTACAGATAATGAAATAGATTTCGGTTTCCAGGTGTGCTGCCGGCTGATGCCAATGCAATTGAGGCTTCTGCAAGTCTTGCATGTTTTGTATATCGAGTTTCGGACTTCTTTTCTGGGTGAAGGACCCAGCAGTTGTCTTGCATGTGACATTCTCTTTCACAGTAGTTGCAGATAGGATGAGGTTTGTCGAATCAGAATTGCTGAGACTGAGACCGCTGGGGTCAAGATCGCTTTTGATTGGAATACAGTACCGATCCAGTACTTAAACCGCCAATTTCCACAGGCTCCATTCCAAGTTTGACTCCCTTTCGCTGTCAATGTTCATCCAAAAGTTGACCAATTAGATTCTCCACATCAATATAGTTCTGGTTGTCATTGTCATTCTGTGAAAAGAATTGTGTAGTTGCAATAACAAAGCTGTCATAGGAATCTCCAAGACCGAAAAGTAAGACTTGGTGCTCGGTATCATTGTCAATGATTGCTCCAGCACTTCGCAGTTCCTCGCAGAGAGATCGATGGGCATGAATGTTAAGTGACATCCCATTTTCTTCATCTGATTTGACATAGTCAGCAAGCTGCAATTCATAGAACTTTTTCTGTATAAAGAAGCGTAAGAAGTATCCCTTTTGTTTATTAAGCTTCTGTAGCTTCTTCCAAATCTCCACTGGATTTCAAGTCCCTTTCACAAGTTGCTCCGCTCCTTCACCCAAACAGAGCATTATGATGGCTGTGGCGTTTCGTGCATCTGAATCCCACTGTCGAACTTCTTGTGCTGGTCTTTCAGGTTGTAGACATTCTTCACAGACTTTCGGCCAGAGGTTATCCTTGATAAAGACCATCTCCATCATTGTTGCCCAGGTTGCATAGGCGGTACCAGTAAGGTTCGGAACGAGATCTTGAAGAGATGATGACATCAAGTTGATTGTGAGGTCATCGTGCAATGGAAGGTTCGAGGTTATGGTAGTTAGTTATAGCGTAGCGGCAACTGGGTTCATAACCTGTTATGATATCGAAGTTGTGGAGAACCGTGTGCATGTATTCTATGGTTCAGAGAAGAGAGAAGTAGAAATACTTGAGATATATGGACGAGATATCAGCCCCGGAAGCAGTCACTGTGTATCAGATCTGTAACATACCTCTGGCACATGTATACCTGTAACATCTACTGTTGGATATATGGTCTATCGCCCCTGTGTATGGATTCTGTTGGGCTGATTCATAATCTCTCTAAGATGATGGTTATTCCAGACTCAGTTGGAGATGCCAGACTAATTAGCTGGAGATGCCAACTGAGTGCGCATACATGCTTATAATTCATACAAGACACAGTCCGAATACCATATATATACGATCACCAATCTACCTCCACTTGAGAATACCAGCTTCTAGCAATTATCACATTTCAATATGTACCTTCTGGTTTTGTTCACCTAGTAGTGATATTTCCATAACCTGATCTTAGTATCAACAGATCCACAAACAGTGAAGCCATGCGCAAATAAGATGTTTATCATCGGTGGATCAGTGATGGTCGCACATTCTCTATTCTCCCAAAGGTTACCTTATTTGCGGAAAACTCTATTCCCAATTACTGAACACACTCCTATGTACTCAAGCTGTAATGCTTTCTTTTTGATGAGATGATGTATCGTCAATATCAGAGCACCATGGCATTTTGAAATATGCTGAGGCATGTCAGAAATCAGTTAGTAACTAATAAGTGATTTATCGGAGCCCTGTAATCCGGATGGACATATAAGACTGAATGCTTTTTTCGACCACACATTCTAGGTTTCAGAAACTCGGACTTGCGATATATGTCGTGAGTGGCATGGGATACTCTCTGTTCAAAATATGGCAAAACATGTCAGCTATGAATAACTGTATATTTGGCTACAATTAGGCATACACGAATTAAGGGTTCTGTTGTTTACTGGGATGGTTTCAGCGTTACGTAACTGGTTGGTATATGAGAGGGCACTGTCATGGGAACTTGGTGGTACAATCCTGTCTGTTGATAATAGGCTTCGGAAATGCTTACATTCATATGAGGTATCGCCAGTAGCAGTTATATTGCAATAGGAGCATATTGCCTTGATCACATAGTTAATACTCCTGTGAGTTAGAGTCTGACTATCATTGGTACAGCCAAAAGTTGATAAGGCAGTTATGCATGTGAACTCTAACAGCAGGCCTTGGAAGTCTTAGGAACGTTAAGGGTGTGAATCATCTGATATATAATCAGCGATACTGACATGGAGGAACAGCATTGATAACATACTCTCTACAATATAATCAATCCACTGATATGTATTGACCATCTTGACCTGGAGGGTAAGAGTAAACTTTATTCCCATGTAGTATCAATTAGATCTACATCAAGGTCAACAAGGAGAGTTCTCCCTTGAAGTCCAGAGTTGTACACTTAAAGTTCAATTTTGAAACATGAATATATCTATCACTTTTTATATTTCTTTATTCCTTGTACACGTATTGAAGCAAGTCGTGGATCGGGAAGTCAGCAAGACCATACTTTGTAGTCCAAAGGATGTCCCACTGCCTGCCAGATAGCATGGGGGTTAGGATGATAGTTCTGTCAGGATGCTCTTAAGTTGGCACTACTTCTTCTGCACAGGTGAAAGTACTTTGCCGTTTCTTATAGTCAAGTTGATACTTGAAGTTGAGGCACTCTTGGACAGTCGCTCATGGCATATAAGCGCTGGTTGCTGGGTCGATACTCCCGAGCAGTCATTAGGGCAATACTTTTGCATTGTATACATCAGTAGAATGATAGCTGAGAATGATACTTTGTAGGCAATGATATTTATCGGAAGAAGGCAACGGAACAGTTACCTTGTGTCTATTTGGGTCGTAATTCTTATACCCATCGTGAATGAAGCCTCATTCTTCTTCTTTATCTCTCCGAATTTTATTATGGACTTTTATTGATTAATACCTAAGGCAGATCCCTCAGTGTTATATTGAGTTGGACATTATGGAGACGTAGGGTATGGTGGGCTGGCAACTCAAGAATGAACCATATATGTTCAAGACGAATGCAGTGGTGGCAGGAATCATATGTCCACTGGCAGGCATAATGCTGATAATGACCTTCAGGTTCACAAGTAGTGTTACTAACAGTTCCAGGATACCTGGTCTTGGTTCAAGCTGAAACCGGAAGTGAGGCCCCTGTATGCTTCTGGAATCATGAAGATACCACACTGCCAAATTAGAAGCGTTGGCAACATTGAACAAAACCGAAATCCACCGGGTGTTGGCCGGGTTTTAGGTGCACCATAGCCTCATTATTCATCAACCCCCACAATCACATTTTTCCAATTGTAATTAAATAAATGAGTTCACATTGGATTGTGACATGTTATATATGTAAATTATGCAGTATTCATTGCCCTTTCACCTCCTGTTTTCCGATTTATGATCCGATCAATAATGAGTGAGTTGGTGTGAAAGTCTGCTGCAAAGCGCGCGAAAATAACTGGTATTCCGCACCGACTCGACCAGTGTTGATCCCATCAGAAACCAGAAAGCTGAAGGTGAAAGAGCAACGAAAAGTACATAATCTAGGTATATAACATTTTGTGATCCAAGCAGAACTCAATTACTTAATTGGCGTAATCGCATAGAGGGTAGAACTTGCAAAAAACCAACCGTTTTAGGGGTATTGCGGCTATTTGATGGAGTGAAACCCATTGAAATGGTTCCGGTTCAGTTTGGAAGTCGAACGAAAACCGAATTCGCACTTTGCATGTGTTGCAATCACTACTTGCAATGAGGTATAAGTTTGCAGCTCTATTGCCACAGCTTTGTAGCATTGCTTTGTTAATGGGATCATATTGCTGGGTGTCCACATTTTGCAAAGTCCAGTGAAAATAACGATCGATTTCATTTGTGGAATGGCAACTGTATTGCAGTTGTTACCTGACTTCTACATTTCCTCTGGCAAAGGGGTACAATGCCTGCTATTTAGCTTAATAAACCCCTGCAGTGAGTGAGATGTCCAAAGTTGACTACACAATAACGGAATAACTGACTATCAGAGCAATTTATCAGTGGCATTGGCGGATGTAGAATAGTGCATATATAATACTAGAATTGTGAGATATTGCCATACACTTATTTATACATAAGGCTCAAGATATCAAACGATAAAATTACAAGGCAGTTCAACGTATCATCATCCAAAATCAGACGTCATCTGAAACATACAAGAAAAACCTCGGCAAAATAAATGGAAAATCTGTGGCCTTTGAAGCATGGCACAACGCAGAGAATTTTGAATGATTGTCCATATCTGTCTGGTACTGACATCTACTTGTAGTCATGGACTCTGTGCCACCAGTTTACAGTACCTTGGATGTCAGCCAGGGCAAAATTGCCTGTAAGGTTTGAAAGGACAGTATCAGTAGATTGGGTTAATAAAGTGCAATTAGGTTTGCAGTGTGGGGTTATAATTTGGCAAAGGAAGGGAGCATAGTTTTGGAGTGTCAAGTTACAGTTGAGCCGAGTGAGAAGATGTATTGCGAAAAGTAATGTATCTGTTATTGAAAGTGTATGTTGTATGTGAATTTCATAATGCAGTAGCTGGTATCCTGCCACCAGAAATTGATGATGATCATACCATTACTCCTCTGGACATCAAGCCCTAGCTCATGTAGACTACTGCGGCTCTGTAAGCATGATACTATTGCTCTGTTGGAAAAGGTGCCATAGCTCTCATCAACTACAGCAACTCTGAAACAATAATACTATATCTGTGCTGGAAATTGTAACATAACCCTGATAGAGTACTGCAACTCTCTGATAATCATGTCATAGCTGATTAGAGACCTGGTCATAACTACTATTCGCAACGGTTTGGGACTGTCACTTCAGGCCTGGGTCCAGCTTGGAACCAAACCATTGACAAATTGGCAGTTTGAGTTATCAATTCACCCAAACCCTCAATTCAGATATGGTTCAATGGAATTCTCCCAACCAGTCTGGGATGGGCGGGTTGTCAGCAGGTTACCCAGTGGGTCCATCTGTAGATTAATATAGAGTCCTTGGTTTTGCAGTTGGATTATAATATATAATTGAAATTAGGTATTCAACAGCCCATAATCTCTTTTCGCATGTATTATCAGCAACAACCCTAGTTTCCATCAGAAACACCTGGTTGTTCCAGACGGCTCTGACGGCTCAGAAGGATTCTTGAACCCTCTGACGGAGAATTACACACTTCCCGTCACCCAGGCGATATGTCGCGTTGCATACAGACCTGCTTGACTTTGTACCTGGAATGCGGTGATATATATGCACCCTCAGAACGACACCTGTGTTACACTCTTCGCAGGGGCTGCAGTTATGCTGTAGCCATTTACACAATGCATGGCGATGTTTATGTCTTTCTACAGCCAATAGCCACATGCCGCACTCTCATTTAGGATTACCATTGAGATTTTGTCACTTAATGCAATAGTCTTCACTTCAGATACATCACTTGCCATTGCATTTGTTTTGTTATTATTGTATGTTATATGTCTGAAATATAATGTCCAATCTTCACACTCTCTAGTACTATGCCCTCAGTCATCCAAATTCTGCATTTATCCATTATTGGCTTGTGATGCTTCTTTCTCCTCATCAGTATCCGCATTGTCGCAATCCTCGCACGCATACCCATCGACATCACTGGTTCACAGGTCAAACCTACTATGGCCTCAGTCCTCCACATTCTGCGTTGAACCATCATCAGCTTGCAATTCTTCTTCATCCTCATCCACATCCGGATCTGCATCGTCGCCATCCTCGCCCTCATACCCATCGACATCACTGGTTCCCAGGTCAAACCTCTCAAGTTCAGTTGCGGGCCATCGTCACTGGCTGGCGGTGGGGATGGCATTGCGCTCGTTGCTTTTGTCACCTTCATCATCATCATCTCTGCTGCCCCTTGGCATCCGAGAATGCAGTTCGTCATCCGTGCAATCGTTGTCTATCAGGATGTTTGGGTCAGTGCTTCCGATCTCAGGCTCCTCATGCGCCACTTCTGAGGTCAAATAGTCAAGAAGAATAGCAGTGTCAACATGCGCTGCTTCCACGCTGATGACCATGGCAGGCGTGGAGTTCTCTGTCTGTAGGATCTGACGCTTGACTGTAACAAGAGTGTTTGTATACACCCTCTGTTGGTAGCTCTCCGGGAGTGTGTTCCAGGTATTCATGAAGAATATATACATGTCTTGAATGCCAGGCGAGGTTAACAACTTGCAACCCATTGCAGGGCAGCAGGATGCGTTCTTACCACTGTCATTCTTATAATTGATGTAGTTCGAGCGATCAGGTCTGTCTGCTTTCAGCTTTCACTTGGAAGCTTTTGGATGAACAACTTTGTTCTTTTGCCACTGCAGGAGAGCGTGGTGCAATGCGGTGCAGGTAAACATGATAAGTGGCGAGGGTATATGACCGTGCTTGTTGTTAATCATGAAATGATGAAATCTATCAGCACACTTACCGTGGTTATTCGCCCAATGATAAAATTTGATGTAGATAAACAGTGGGATTGCTTCTGACAGTAAGTAAAGTGGACGCTGGCCATTTGTTAGCAGCTTTCGACTATCTCTGTGTTTGATTTGGGCGACATACACCGCCTTCCACATGCTCTGCTATAGGAAAAAGTTACTTATTGCCTGCCAGAAGGGAATCAATATATTCCAAATGCTCTGCGGTGGATTCAAAGTGGTGGAAATCATCAAGCTCTGCTATGTTGTCCCTTGCTGATTGAATAAAATGGGATTTAACCTTATCAACTTGTGCTCGAACCTGGTACCAGTTTGAGTATGTACTATCCAACTTGGGCCATTGCTTCAGCATACCTCTTTGATGATCTCCTTTGTGTGTACCTGAAATGCTATGGACCAATTGTTGTTTTGCTGCATAGCAGTGTTCCAGTACGTCTCTATTATCTGCCAGTGTAGGGCGTCAGCTAATGCTTTCGAAACGCATCGCGTTGCATAACATACTTTCTCCAAGTTGCTTGCACTCATAAACAGCCGTCGGTTCCACAAGTAGAGCTCCAGGAGTCTGCCTGTTCCAAACTCAAGACGCGTCATGTCTGAGTGACCCAATCAATGGATGCTGCGACTGCTGGTGACCATCGATTGAGGTGTAGACACTGCCTGCAGTTGCAATTGCCACTGCCTCTGCCTCTGATTCTTTTTGGTAGCTCGCATTCGAAGTGGATTGGTAATGATCATGCAGGCTTCTGGATTAGGGATGGTGGTAGGCAGGTTTTCAAGACTGCTGAGAGGAGTGAGAGAGATAGCAATGCTGGATGCAGAGCTGGACACAAGGCGACGCGTTGAGGTTCCTACGGGTGCTGGTGTGCTATGACTGTTTGTACCTGACGTGGCGGATGCAGTATTTATTGCCCGTCGCTGTGTAGCGCACAGGGTGGAAGTCACGCATTGAGTGATATGTGCAATACCAGAATTCTTCAGTGAAGATGAGGGGGTGGAGTTCTGATGTTGGATTGTACAGGCTACAGAACTCTGTCCTTGAGAGGAATCCCTCTCACCAGCCGGTACGAAAACGAGTCTCTTAGCTGGCGGAAGTTGAGTATTTCCCAACGGCCCACGGTTTTGTTGATTCTGATGAGTAGCAAGACTTCGAACATTTTGTACAACCAGAGTCGTTTCAGGGTGAGGGCTTTGGGAAAGCATAGTCCAATATAGATGTTCGATGTTAAAAATGTAGGAATAATTGCCTGTGCATGCATATGAAACGGCAGGCGATGGTAGACTCCTATTTGAGAGACCAGAGAGGGTTTCAACAAACAATGGAGGCACAGTGTAGTCCGTACTAGACTCTAAACCTTCACAATACTCGATGCCGAGATCCCTTGAAAAGCGTTCAATTATGGGGTTAACTGCCATCAGATTAAACACAGCATTAATATTCACTGTTACACCAACATCTGAAGGCCTATTGGCACCGCTCGAAGGGTGTTTATGCCTTCTTGGCGTGGTTATCATAGTATTGCACTCGTTCTATATACAATACTTCGAACCATCCATTCTGTATATTGTCAACTTCCCAGTGGAAATCCTCTTTTGGCATAGCTGAAAGCATCGCAAAGCGAACAATGACGTATTCTCTATCCTATGAGATCAGCTGTGTGTGCTTTTTCCCGCGCTAGGCATTGGTAGCCTTGTTGGCAGGTTGCACAGTTGGGACAACTTGAGAACTACTCAGTTTGCTCCGAGATGCATGAGATCTGAGCTGTAAAAGTGGTATGAGATACCAAAGCAACGCCTGGTGTTGCAAACTGTCTTCACCGTGAGTACTAAATCTTTTCTTGAGGCTCCTCATTCATGAAGTGCCTGGTGGTTTTGCTAGATGAAGGCTGGGCTGTTTTGTGTTCATTAACCAACAAAACACGGAATATGAATCAAATCGCACAAACTTGATTATATATATCCCTTCTTTCCGCCTACACCTCCATTCACTTTTCCTCCCATATATAACACACCGCCAGCATCCTCAACTCTCTTTACATCACATGACTTGCACAAAACAACACCTCTTGTTTCAAAACACACCTGATAACCTACACAACTTTGTACATTCGCTCTGGGCTTGTTGCCGCTACATGCAACTGTATCATAATGCTAACGTCTCGGATGTAGATTGATTTTCAGCTCACAGCAATGGCACCAAAGGGCAGTCGCATAGGAAAGGGGAAGGCAAATGCTAGGGCAAAAATGCCGACATTGGTTATAAATCAACGCCTGTTGTTGGATTCCTGTCGGAACATATCTGTAAACTCATACAGATATTCAATTTTCGCGGCAGCAAGAATGAGAGGGCATCGGACCTCTTTCATGATATAATCTTTCTCGATCCAGTCACGACTCACCACTTTTCACAATTCCAGCTAACGTGGCCGCACTGCAGGAGCAGCAGTTTGCCTTTTCGGGAGTGGTGAGCAGGCTTCCACTCATATATGGGGTAAATGTTGGGGGAAAAACCACAACCAAATGAACAAATGGAGGTGGGACAACCCCTGTGCCTTCAGGGATCACGTTGATCGCTCCAATCAACGAAAAACTAGTTCGGGGAAGGTTAAATGCACCAGTGAGCGTTTCTCTTGGTATGGTAGCGATGATCGCAGGGCAAATATTGAGCCACCAAGCTGCTGCCAGTACAAGCCAGGCAACTTCCTGGCCGTTGGACCACTAAATTGGGATGAGATAAACGACAACGGTGATGATGATCAGAACTGGGCGGATTCCTGAGCGCCGAGAGGTGGAAGGAGCTGTCCTCGAGATGGCATTAGCAATGACGACGGCGAGGGTGAGGAGGACATGCAGTGGGGTGAGATAAAGACCAGGAAAGAGAAGGGAACACTGGATGGGAAGGGGAAAAGGAAGGGGAAAGCGAAGGAGAATGGGAAGGCAATGGAGAAAGGGAAGGGGAAGGGAAACAGTAAAGGGAAAGGTATTGTTAAACAAACCCCAGGGGGAGATGATATCTCACGTGCCGTTGCTTTGCAGTTGCAGAAGGAAATGTATGAGGCAGACTCGGACATGGAGGGAAAACTGGAGTGGGTAAATTTGAGCCGGAAGCATCGCCCACCTTGCCAATGTCATCAGATGATGATACCGACTCTACCAAGTCGGACAGCAAACATAACTCAGAACATAATCCTAATGTGGATATGCGTATGGAAGATGATGTGGACCTACCGGAGCGCGTTGATTTAGACAGCGATGTAGAGATGGAAAGGGATGGTGACGATGCGAACAAAGATGAAGAGAAGGAGGATGAGGAGGAGGAGGTGGATAAGTATGAGGAGGAGGGTAAGGATGAGGATAATGGGAAAGAACCTCAGACAATTGGCAAGGAAGAAATCGTAAATACATCGGCTGACGATGTAGATACCATGGTAGTCGATCAGCCTGTCGTGATACCTGAGCAAGGCCACGAGATGCATGACCACACCAGACAGCCGCAACCACCGGTGCCTGCCCCACTGCCATAAACCCCGTACCCTCACCCACGGCCATGAACTCCTGAGACTCATCCCCTCAGTGGGCTGGAGCATTTGGGTCTTGTGACGCCACAAAAAGATTGCCCCGTGGTGCCAACTCTGCAAGAAGCTGAGGCAGCCGGAAACGCCTTTGATGTGGATGTGGATCAGTAGCTGGTCAGTGAATCACCATGCGGTAAGAGTCTCCCTGATGTCCCTGTCCATGATGCAACTCTCCCTGAGGCGCGACGGAATCGCTCGCTGGGCGAGGAGTGAACCAGTCCTCGCATTGCTGAGGAGGCGATGGTTGTTGCGTTCAGGTTAGCGTTGGGTTCTTGTCTTGTTTGTGTCCTATGTCCTAATCTCATTATCCTAGGCAGTGACTATTGCATGTGTTGCAAGGTGTTTGGATTGCTCATGGTTTATTTTATTTTTGGGGTTTGTATTGGTTTTATTTTATTCATAGTATTATGGGACATCGCGCATGTAGTGTTTTTGCAACTCCTGGCGTGTAAGGTACCTCCTTGTGATGGTGTTGAGGCTCATTACGTTAGCTGAATGTATGGTGAGCTTACTCACAAGGTTACTCAGGCTCAGGACCAACTTTCGTCCCTTTCTATAGTGCATACTCCGCTCCTTGTGTGTAGCCAACAAGGCCAGAGAAGACCCTTTCCCGTTGCCCCGAATATTCATGCCGAAAGAAGTTTACATCAGACTGCTGCTGACTTGAACAATTCAAATTACACCATTCTGAACACCTTCAAGTTGCATACCAGAAGATTCTGACTGTTCGTAGCATGCCTCGACAGGTTGAACCTGCTCAGCATCGTGAATCCAACCCTAACAAACATTCAGTTGAAGACTTGGACACATTTCCTTACGTTGAACATGTTTGAAACATTGCAGAGTCGGAGTCTCAACCACCGCCACCTCCTCTGCCATGGACAGAAATATACCCAGGGGCCGGCGCTCCACTGATCGATTACATTGTTGAGCCATGGGAATGCGATGCTCAGGGTTGCCTTGAGACGAATCTACAAAACAATCCCTACTACCTGTTTGCAATGTGTGAAGAGTAGAAATATATCCAGTGTGGGATCAAGAAGAAAGACATAAAGACGTACTATGACAATGTGCTGAAAGAAGAAAACACAGCTCTGCATTTCCCAAGCTTCAACAACGAAGATGGCATTCAAAAGCTTGTGGCTAGCATGCCAGATGATCAGGCTATCAGGGAGTGGGAACTACACACACTCGAGGATATGAGATGGAATGACAATCATCAACGCGCTATCAAATACTGGAGTTGAGACACGATCAAAAGCATGAGATGGTTGATGCGGCAGCCAGCCGATGCCGAGCATCTCATTTACTTCCCTCAGTGTTTCTTTAACAGCGATACGCCACCCAAACGTCTCTATACCAAACTGCACACCACGGACTGGTGGTGGGAGACCCAGGTAAGGAGAGATACTCCAGGAGGATAACCTGATAATCCGCATTTAGTCAATGCTCAGAGTGGGGGGATACACTGGTTCCGTTGATCTTCATGTCCGACGGAACACATCTCTTGAATTTAGCTGGCGAAAAGGAACAGTGGCCAGTATATATGACAATTGGGAATCTATCTTCGAAGATCCACCAGATGCCCTCAACTCACAACATCATAATGGTCGCACTCCGGCCGATTGCAAACAAGAACCGCAGGATTCCTCACTAGCGGCGGGATGAGCAGCGGCAAAATAACCGGAGAGGTGCTGAACGAAGTACTCTGGCGTTTACTCCAGCCTCTCACCTTTAAACACACTCCTGGCGCCGAGAGCTGGTAATACAACGCTCTCTGCGCAGATGGCAACTTCAGGCGTTGCAAACCGGTTATGGCATCAAAGCCTGCAGTTACCCTGAGTATAGCGACCTACATCATCGCGAGCGGCATGACTGTTGTTAGTGTGAGTGTCCAAAGAATGAAATTGTGGATTATGTCCCTCCTGGCAAGCAACACCACCGGCGGAATCACTACCTATATCGTACGATCAGCGATGCCAACACCAAGGTAGTGAATGCAGAACTATCGTCACGCCATGTTCACTGAGGATGCAACATATTTCGACATATTCCCTGTATGGTGAGCCACCTCCCCAAGCCCGACCTGCTCCATACAATGCCGATCGACATGGTTGACTACCTCCAGAAGTGGATTTTCCACTTCATGATCATGCATGAACAGCTCGACAAGTATATTGCAATCTTGTCATCCGTGCCTGCTTACCACTACCTCACAGCAAAAAATAAATAAGATGAAGATGTTTCTCAATGGAATGGGAAGGAAATGAAGGAAATGAGCCGGTACCTGCTTGAAGTTGTAACCCAGTCTCTACGAGGCGGAAGCCCCGCTCAACGTTCCATATTTTATCATCCAATTGCGTGAACATGGACAGTATTAGAATTCTTCATGTATGCTCAATATACATCTCACGATGATGCAACATTGAGCTACATGGAGGACACGTTGCGTCGTTTTCACACCTTTAAAGATGTTTTCTTACTCAGGCGAGCTGGCAATAAGGCGAAGGCCAAAGCCAATCCCCTGAGAACGGAACTCGTGAAGAAGTGAAAGGTAGATGAGGAAACCAATGCTGACACTTGGACACCATCCAAGAAGCGGTGCGAAATGAATGCCGGGTGGCATTATATCAGCCATGAGATAGATGTTTCCAAGGACTTAGATGCCAACTTCAACAATCCGAATATCCACTGGAAGTCTCATTGGGTTGAACAGATTCGTTGATATGGAGCCTTGCAACTGGTTTCTGCCGAGAGACATGAACAAGCACATAAAATGAACCTCAGGGACAGTTGGAACGCTTCCAATCATAATCTTAACTACCTGCCACAAGAAATCACATTTCAGCGTCCCATCCTCTGCATTAAAATCCGAGAGCTCAATCTCCAAGCCCTCGCTCAGCGTCGGGAGAGCAGCGCTGCGGCTTGCAAAGTCCTCCCTTCCAGTGCTGCCCCCCCTGAGCCCACAGTTAAATGTGAAACCTGAATTCATGGGACCTCAAAACCGCCATGATGGAAAGCATCTGGACTCTATCGTGAAAGACTTCAGAGCATTACTTGGCAATACGCAAGACGCAATGCACCGCGTGGCAATATACAGCGGCACGGGGGAGTTTATCAAGCAAAAGAGTCGTAAGCAGACGTATATACAGGATGAACAACTGCACACAATGGAGCTCTGTATTTTCCGTGGTATCAAGGTTGAAGTTGAGGGTTTACATGGTGAACGCATATCTCAGATGTGTCGATCCACTGGAAGCCAGAGCTGGGGCGGAGGGGATCGACGGAACAACTCAGTGTGGGCAAAGCAACGCCCGGGGAGGTGTTATGGCATGCAGAACGGGCCTCTCCCGTGGCAACTGCAACGACTATCCTAAATTAAACTGCAAAACAACGATGGAGCTTTTGTTGAGTACTGGTTAGCCCTGGCGCTCACGACAATGCCTGAAAACTTTGGTAACATGGATCCCGTCTCGAAATTTGTACAAGTGAGAAATCCACTGGCAGTTGTTGCTTTGCCAGCTTTCAGCGTGGGAATCATTATTGGCTGCGCACACGTAATTCCAGAAATGCCTACTAGTAGTAAAACACGAGACGGACGGAACGAGCGATGGATTGTCAACAGCCACATAGATCTGGCGACTTGGAATGATGTGTATAATTAGTAAAGAGAGAATTGAATTTTGTGCGCACGTAGAAGGAATGCGACGAGAGATTTTTGCAGAGTCACCCATTCAATTGCAATTCTGATGAAAGTGCATACCCAATGAACCCATTCTGACGTATGGTCACAGTTGGCCACAACGCCAGTTTGATCGTTTATCATAGAAGACTGACAGAATGCGAAGACACGGTGAAATAGCGATCGGAGAGTGATATACAATCCCACGCCATGTATTCACTCCAGGCACAGAGCAATCCACCATCGGGGTGTCTCTTACGGCTCTGAAGGAACGCGTCCACTCTGACGATGCCATCCCGCCAGAATAGAATACTTTTTTGTTGGTCTTTGCAGTCTGCAATATCGAATATTTTGGAATGTGAGTTTTTTCTGTCAAACATTGTATTGTTGGCTAGAAAGGCAGTCAATAGTTCTGTTAGGAGCTTATTTATCTGTGCAAAGCCTTGATTACCCAACATGCAGGACCAAATATTGTTGACACTCCGTTGATGCTCATTTTCCTAAAGGGGTAACATATATATCATGCACTGTTTCAGATGAAACGGCTGACATGACATTGTATATGAATTCTTGGCTAATTATGACACCTAGTTAGCCAAGATGACAGACCAAGAATCATTGGCACTCCATTGCTGCTCATTATCAGGATGCGGCAAAGAGCATGCTGCAATTGTGTTTGCCTTTGAAGGCAGTCAATATCTTATCTATGCATGTTTCCAACCAATTGCCAGTTAGATTACCCAAGATTCGAGAACAAATATCGTTGACTCTCTGTTGATACTTATTTTGAGGATGTGGCAGGGAGTATGTCGCTTTTGTTTTTGGCTTTGAATACCACTAATACATTATTTTTAGATATTTGCAAGCAATTGCCAGGTAGATTACCCAGATCCAACACCGAAGATTGTTGACACTCTGTTGACACTCATTTTCAGGATGGGGCAGGGAGTGTGTTGCTATTACATTTCTCCCAGAAGCCTGCCAATACCTCGTTTATAAATGGCTGCAACCAATCGCCACATAGGTTACACATAATGCACAGCCAAACCTTGTTAACGCCCTGTCAACGCTTATTTTCAGAATGGTGCAGTGACTGTGTCATTTACATCCTTTGCCTAGCATGGCTGCCAGTACATGTGTTATGGATAGCAGCAACGAGGTCACATTTGAATTACTGTACATTCAAGACTAACAATCATTGACGCTCCATTGACGCTCCATTGATGCTCCATTGACGCTCCATTGATGCTCCATTGACGCTCCATTGACGCTCCATTGAAGCTCCATTGACGCTCCATTGACGCTCATTGTCAGGGTGGGGCGAGTGTTAGCAACAGTTCTGGACCGTCACTCCGGTTCTGAGTCTGGGTTCATACGAAACGGTTATAAAATTCGCGGTCCAGGTCATCAATAATCCCAAACCATCAGCTAGGGTGCAGTTGAATGGTCAGCTCCCAACCTGTCCAAATCCGGCTCGTCACCAGTGGGTCGTGCAGCGGCTCAATCTATAGATTCATATAAGGCACCTGTTTTCGCAGTGTGTTAATAGTATCTTATCAAAATCACGTTTTCAACAACCAATAATACGTTTTTGGGTAGTTTTGCAGTGTGCAATATCGATCAATTTGGAATCTGTGTTTTACCATTGATATATTGTATTTTTGCCTATCAGGGAAGTCAATAACTCAGTTATGTGCGTGAAGATCCCCACGATGCCATGATTGCAAAATATGCAAGATCTATAGCTGTGGTTGCTCCGTTGACGCTCATTTTTGGATGCGGCAGGAATCATGTTGCTGTTGTTTTTGCCCCTAATTGCTTCCAATATCTCATAAATGGATGTCAGCAACCAGTGGGAAAATAAATTACCCATGATGCAAAGCTAAAATGTAGTGACACTCCGTTGACGCTGATTCTGTGAATCAGGCAGTAACCGTTTTGCTGTTAGTTTTCCGTTCAAGAGCTGCCAATATAATGGTTAGGCATAACAGTGACCGGAACACTGTTCAAGTACAGTACTTACACGACCACCAATGGTTGACACTCATTCTCAGAATGGGGGGGTTACCTTATGGCTGTCTCTTTGTCTATAACAGCTGCCAATATATCGGTTAGGCATAACAGTGACCAGAATACTGTTCATTTATGGTCCTTACATGACCACCAATCATTGAAATTCCATTGACACTGATTTCCAGAATCGGGCGGTGGCCATAGTGCATTCTCTTTTGCCTATGAAAGCTGGTAATCCGTTGGGTATGCATAACAGCGACCAGATCACTGTCCAATTACTGTATTCACAAGACAACAGATGGATAGTGCTAGCGATGGATCAGGACCGTCAAATCGGGTTGGGGTCTGGGTTGGAGCTGAACCTCTGGCAATTTGGGCGTCCGGGTTGGCAATAGACCTGAACTATCAATTTGGGTATAGTTCAATACAAGTATCCCAACTTATCTGAATCGGATGGATCGTCAGCTGGTTGTTCAGCGGGTCCATCTGTAAATTCATATACTGCTCTTGCCTTTCCTATTTGATAATAGTATTTGAACAAAATCAATTATTCAACAACAAGGAATCACATGTTGCATCTTCGGCAGGTTGCAATATTCATAATATTTGAATTAGTGGTTTTCCTTTAATATTGTATATTTTCGACCAGTGAGGAGGTCACTAGTTCTATCATGAGCACAAACATCCATACGATGCCTTTAGTACCTGATATGCATGCTCAGAAATCGTTGAGCTTCAGTTAAACCCCGGTGGATACTCACGTTCAGAATAGGGCATTGACCGTGTTGCTTGCTCTTTTGCCACTAAAGGCTGCCAATACATTGGTTATGCATAACAGCAAGCAAATCACTTTCCGATTACCTTACCCAGAAGACAAAAAATCTTTGAAGTTCCGTTGACGATCATTTTTAGAATGGGGCAGCAACTGTGTCGCTTGCTCTTTTGTGGGTAAAGGAGGCCAATATGTTGCTTACATATATCAGCCAGTATATACTTTTCTAATTACCTCACTTACTTTATCAAAAATTGTTGACAGTCTGCTGACTCTCAATTATAGGTGGTAGTGACATCAACACTAACCATATGGCCTATAAAGGCAGCCAATACTTCCATAACGGGTACATACCATAGCACAGCCCATGGATGATATAAAATGGAACACTGTAAATTGTTGACACTAGGTTGACACACTGTGGATACTGAATTTAGGAATAGCAGCATTGACACTACTCTTATTCTCCATGAAGGCGGGCAATACTCTGATTATGGGTAAATGCGTTAGCAAATCCCAGGGATTATACAGCATGCAAACCCGAAAATTGGTGACGCTCTGTTGATACTCTGTTGACCCTCTGTTGACGCTCATTTTTAGGTGTAGCAGCATCCACATTAAACATATTGCCTATAAAGGTGGGCAATACTTCGATTATGAGTATATGTAGTAGCACAGCCCTTAGATTATACAAGATTTAACACCGAGAATTGTTGATGCTCTGTTGATGCTCTGTTGAAGCTCTGTTGATGCTCTGTTGAAGCTCTGTTGATACTCTGTTGACGCTCTGTTGACGTGCTGTTGACGGGCTGTTGACCCTGTGTTGACGTGCTGTTGACGGGCTGTTGACCCTGTGTTGACGCTCTGTTGATAGTCTGTTGATGATCTGTTGATGCTCTGTTGACGCTCTGTTGACACTCTGTTGACACTCTGTTGACACTCTGTTGATTCTCTGTTGACACTCTGTTGACGCTCTGTTGATGCTCTGTTGACGCTCTGTTGATGCTCTGTTGACGCTCTGTTGACGCTCTGTTGACGCGCTGTTGACCCTGTGTTGACGCTCTGTTGACGCTCTGTTGACGCTCTGTTGA